>JYMV01043345.1_pt1 | contig 140364 bp, 123 predicted proteins | sample 338911 | NCBI WGS metagenome assembly JYMV01 (sample SAMN03354496, study PRJNA234377) | hydrothermal vent metagenome | biome: Deep sea; feature: Hydrothermal plumes at the Eastern Lau Spreading Center, Western Pacific Ocean; material: Seawater | place: Tonga | collected 2009 | depth 2000 m m
TCCTTCCGCTTGTTTTATTGTTGTATTAAATAAGTAAAATCCGATTTCGATATTACAAATAATAAGTAGTAACCGAAGTCATAGCGAATATTAGGGTTTTAGCAAATAGATGTCAAGTTCCTACATATGAATGTTTTCTATGCCTGTAGAAGGCAAACTAAATGAAAGTCTAGCGGGGGGGGGTGGTGGTAAAGGGTGGCTGGAAAGTGTCTAGTAGAGAGGGGGCAATTCAGGTAGATAATATCGCAATATTATAATGTAACTAATTGAAAACATTGGTGCCCCGAAGAGGATTCGAACCTCTGACCTTCCGCTTAGGAGGCGGACGCTCTATCCAGCTGAGCTACCGGGGCAGAATCGCGCGCGAACGAGCGGCGGCCACGATGCTAGCAGATTGGGGGTATTCAGAGTAGGGAGGGTCTGATGATGGCGAGTTGGTGTTAGCCGGTTTGTGCATTCCATGCGGGGAAGTCTGCGGCGAAGCGGCCGATCCATTCGTGCGCGGCCTCTTCGCTGGTCAAGTCACGACCTTCGCGGCGTTTTACCGTGTGTTTGTAATGCTCGATGTGACAGATCTGTTCGACCAAGCGGGCACGAAATACTTCGTCTTTGGCGAGCAGTTCGATGCCGACGTCGTAGTGGTGCCCAGATCTTCGGCACCAAGCAACGCGACCGCGGGCAATGAACGGTGGATCAACCAGCGGAATACAAATCTGTACCAGCGCCTGTGGCTCGAGTTTGGTATGGCTGGAGAACGACAAGCCGCCGAGGCTGATGTCATTTAAATGGGGATGATCCTCAACCGACTCGTCATCAACGGATAGTTGAATCGGGATGTCAGAAGGATGTCGGATGTACTCTCGCATTGTGTTTCTCCACTCGCCCGACGTATCGGATCTCCGGGCGGGTTCAGTGCCTGATTATCGTTGTTACAGCCTAAGGAATGCATAAGCCATGCCAGAAGTGAATGGCTCTCGAGTTGGGTCCGGTTTCGGCGGAAGTCGCGGTGCACAAAGAGTGATTGACTGATAGCCAACTTACTGAATCCCCATGGGAATTTAATGATGCGGCTAGTGGCTGTCTGCTCTCGGTCAGGGCTGGTCAGACTCGAAGTGGGCGGGGTGGGGGACGGCCAGACTAGCGGGACGTGGCAATAATCTGACGTTCTAGATTGCAGTGTTCGATGATGAACTCGCGGGACAGCGTGGTGATGAACGCCCGCAACAATATCGGCATAGAGTCGGCGAGCGGAAACCAGCTACGGGATCGTTTTTGGTGGGTGATGCTGTCGGCCCGCAGGCGAAAGCAGCAGCTTGGTGTGTCCCTGCCAAAGTCCTGCCCTGTGCGTATGTGCCACTGATCGTTAATGGTTTAGGCCGTAAAACGTTCACGGCAGCGCGATGCTGGACATTAACGCAAGCGGGTATTTTCGCCCGGAGTGGCTAGTCAGATTTTTTTACACTTCCTCGATTGTAGGGCTTGGGTCTCTGGGGAAATCGTATTTAAATAATTGTAATATATAGAAAAAATATTTTAGGCACATATATTGCTTATTATCTGAGTGTATTGATCTGGGCTGATTGAAGCGTCGATGGCGCAAGCGAAAGCGAGAAAGTGATTATGTTGAACGAAACCCGTTATTTACCCAAGGTATCGAGCCTTGCCGTAGCTGGAGCCTTGGTTGGTCTGATGGTCAGTGCGACTGCCTCCGCCGCAGTGTTGACTTATTCGCTAAGTAACCACCTGGATTCAGGCACGCTAAATGAAACTGTTAATACCGCACCTCCGTTGTGGGGTTTGCGTCTCGATGGCCTGACGACAGACAATGAGCACGAAATCTATCTGTTCGACTTTGACGATGCCGGCAGTGCGATGTTCCTCGATTATGATGATGTAGCGGACACCGTTCACATATACGGAACCTCGCTAGGTGGTTGGGATGCGGATTCTGGTCTGTGTGTGGCCTATCCCTGTGTGGATATCGATGGTAATGGATTCCGTGACAGCACCGAGGAACTGTGGACGATTGATTTTCTGTACAACAACGTGACCTTTATTGGCGACGACGGTGCCGATGTGATCGATACCATTCCCAATAAAGAAGTGGTTGCCAACCACGCAAATTTTGGCACGTTGACCGGTACGACAAGTGGCACCTATGACCTGCGTGACCATTCCAATGGGACGGGTCAATCCTTCGTACTCAGGGACAGTGTGACGTATCCAGGTAGCATTGGTGTTCGCGGTTGGTTGGATTATCTGTTCGACGGTGACGTTGATTGTGCTGACCAGTTTAACGAGCCAGGCTGGTGTGGTTCCGACCAGACTCAGGACGGCGGCGCAACCCATCCCTACACCAGTGACTGGTTGTTCATCGCAACCCCCGTTCCAGTTCCAGCAGCGGTTTGGTTATTTGGTAGCGGCCTGATCGGTTTGGCAGGCGTTGCTCGCAAGGGTCGTAAAGCCTGATTTAGTCAGCGACCAAGATCAAAAAAGGCTGCCTTAACGGCGGCCTTTTTTTTTGAAAAATGGTCATAGCTATAAGACATGCGCTAGAAACGCCTATGTTGGGGTTTGGGTTGAAAAAGATAGCGCTTTTATGATTTCAAGATATAAAGTAGGGGAGAAAGATGTCTGCAATAAGGTTTGAGCAGCGGTTGGCTGGTAAAGTTTAGAGAAGCATTGGGCATCGAAATCATAAAACACACAACAAGCACTTTAGGAAAAAATTCAAAAAAGGTTTTTTCAACAAGGAGTAATCATATCTTACTAAGCAAGTCCCAATATATCCGTGGCCTTCAGTGCCATAAGTCGTTGTGGTTATATAAACACAAACGGGAACTTAGATCTGCGCCGGATAGTAGCGCAGAAACGCTTTTCAATATCGGTTACACGGTTGGCAGTTATGCCACAGACTTGTTCCCTGGCGGCGTGGAGATAGAATTTACCCCGAATGATTTTGATGGCATGAGCAGAAAAACAGCCGATCTGATCGAGCAAGGTGTTGAAACTATCTATGAAGCCACTTTCAATGAGAATGGCATTTTTGCCATGGTGGATGTATTACATAAGTCGAACGGCAAGTGGAATATTTATGAGGTCAAGGCATCGACGACTGTAAAGGAGTATCACCGCGATGATGCGGCCATTCAGTATTATGCGTTGAGTCAAGTACTCGACATCGGCAAGATATTTTTAGTACACATCAATAACCAGTATACACGGCAGGGTGAATTAGATGTCTGTGCGTTATTTAATATGGCCGATATTACCGATGAGGTGCTAGAGAAGCAGGTCGAAATCAAAGGAACCCTGAATTCTTTCGATGCGATGTTGCAATCTGATATGCCGGCCATTGATATTGGCCCACATTGCTCAGATCCCTATGGATGCGATTTCCATGCGCATTGCTGGCAGGACATCCCGGATTATTCTGTGTTCAACCTATATCGAATGAGTGGGACCAAGAAATTTGAGTTGTACTATGGTGGCATCATCAATTTTGAAGATATTCCATCAGACATCGATTTGACTGAGACTCAACATTTTCAGGTTGAGGCATCTATTAACCCTGAGATCAGAATCGATAAGACGATCATCGGCGAGTTTTTGGATACACTGGAATACCCCATCAGTTTCCTCGACTTCGAAACGTTTCAGAATGCAGTTCCCCGTTTTAGCGATCAGCGACCGTATATGCAGATGACTTTCCAGTATTCTCTACAGGTAATGACTGACTCTGGTGAACTCTCTCATGAGGAATATCTCGGCGATGAAAACATCGATCCTCGCCGTGAACTCAGCGAACGCATGCTGAGGCACTTGCCTCCGAGAGGCTCAATCATGGCATATAACCAATCATTTGAGAAAGGTCGTATTAAGGAACTAGCAGCGTTATTCCCGGATCTTAGAGATGAATTGTTGAGCTTACTCGATCGTTTTGTCGATTTGATTGCGCCGTTCCGACGTCTTGGCTATTACCACCCAGATTTCAATGGCAGTTTTTCCATTAAGTCGGTCTTGCCAGCATTGTTTCCTGATGATCCCGAATTGGATTACTCGAAACTTGAGATTCATGATGGTGGGATGGCGATGGATACCTTTGCTAATCTGCATTTACTTAAGGATTCAAACCAGCGGGAAAAAATAAGAAAGGACCTGCTTGCCTATTGTCAGCTAGATACGCTCGCAATGGTCAGAATATGGGAAAAATTGAAAACTGCGGTGTAAGTCTTCGTGCTCAATCAAAGTCTATTTTTTAACTAGGACCCTAGCGACATTAAGTTGAAAACTAGGGGCTTGCCACCTACTAATCAGCCTGAATACACTGCGTCGATTATCGTGCCCAGATTGCCAAAATATCAGCCAATAGTTGATGAATGTTGTATTTCATTGTCTCAGTGTGTCCAGCTATTAAGAATATTTACTTTTAGTTGATAGCGACCGATTACGCGGGCAATCTATAGTCTCAGAATATGACGATATCGGATCGCCTTGGACTTTGAATTGGTGGAGCCGAGGAGGATCGAACTCCCGACCTCTGCATTGCGAACGCAGCGCTCTCCCAGCTGAGCTACGGCCCCACTATGGTGGCTAGTATAACGGGACTTCGCGTTGGCTGAAACCGGGATTAGTTCGTGTCACTCGTAATCGGGCCTAGATAGCCCCATCGACCGTGCCGTTTTACAAAGCGGCTGTTCTCGTGGATTCGGTGCGCGCGGCCATCGATCTTGTATCGTGCAACGAACTCCACTTCGGCAAACTCGCAACTTGGCTTACCGTTGCTTGACGACTTGATCTTTAGTCCGAGCCATCGTGTGCGCGGGTCGAACTCGATTTGTTCCGGGCAGGTCGACGGGTCCCAGGTTGCGTGTAGATAGGGTTCGTCCTCAAGTACAAAAGCGGTGTAGCGAGAACGCATCAATTGTTCAGCTGTGTCGGGGCCAGTATTTGAGCGGATGAACCGGCCGCAGCAGTCGCTGAACAATGCCCCCGACTGGCAGGGACAGTCATCGCTGTCATCAGGCCGCACGCTTGCTCCATTGTCTTCGGTTACCAAGGTACAATCCCCCCCATGCTGAAATTCTCCAATCTTGCGCTGCGTCGTGGCCCCAGGCTGCTGTTCGAACGCGTCAATCACATTGTCCATGCGGGTCAGCGATGGGGTGTCACCGGAGGTAATGGTACCGGTAAATCGTCGTTATTTGCGCTGATTTTGCAACATATTGACGCCGATGAAGGCGAGTTTAGTTTGTCCGATGCGGTGGTGATTGCGCATGTCGCACAGGAGTCGCCGACAACGAATCAAGGCGCCATCGAGTACGTGATGGATGGTGATACCGAGTTGCGCGAGATTGAGCAACGGCTGGCTGATGCCAATCAATTGGGTGACGGTAATCTTGAAGCCGAGTTGCACGGTCGTTTGCAGCACATTGGTGGATATGAGGCACGGGCGCGCGCAGCAAAGTTGATGCATGGGCTTGGCTTCAAGGTCTCCGAGGATGAGCGCGCGGTTAGCGAGTTTTCCGGTGGTTGGCGTATGCGCTTGAATCTTGCACGCGCACTGATGTGTCGATCGGATTTGTTGTTGTTGGATGAGCCGACCAATCATCTCGATCTCGACGCGGTGATTTGGCTCGAAGCCTGGCTCCGAGGCTATGCCGGTACCTTGTTACTGATATCGCATGATCGAGAGTTTCTCGATTCGGTGGTGGATCACATCGCCCATGTCGAGCAACAGACGATCACGTTTTATACCGGTAACTATTCGGTGTTTGAACAGCTCCGTGCCGAACGCCTTGCGCATCAGCAGTCCAGCTACCAGCGGCAGCAGCGTGAGATTGCGCACATTCATAGTTACGTCGAGCGGTTTCGTGCCAAGGCAACCAAGGCGCGTCAGGCGCAGAGTCGTCTCAAGGCCTTGGCGCGGATGGAAATGATTGCGCCTGCCCATATCAATTCACCGTTTCATTTTGAATTTAGATCGCCCCGTGTATTGCCGGCATCGTTGTTGCGTCTGGATCGGGTGTCGACCGGTTATGGCGAGCAGGAGATCCTGACGCAGATTCGATGCAGCCTGTTGCCGGGTGACCGCGTGGGCTTGCTGGGGCCAAACGGGGCAGGCAAGTCGACCTTGATCAAGCTTTTGGCCGCACAGTTAGCTGTCATGTCCGGTCAGCGTGATGACGCGAAGGACTTGGCGATTGGTTATTTCGAACAGCATCAACTGGAGCAGCTCGATCTGGAGGCGACGCCGTTGTTGCACATGCAGCGTCTCGACGGGCGGGCGACGGAAAAGGAATTGCGTAATTTCCTAGGTGGGTTTGGCTTTCAAGGGGACCGGGTGACCGAGCTTGTTGCGCCGTTGTCCGGAGGCGAAAAGGCCCGCTTGGTATTGGCCATGGTGGTGTGGCAGCAGCCTAATCTTTTGTTGCTGGATGAGCCGACCAACCACCTTGATCTGGAAATGCGGCATGCCCTTACCGTGGCACTGCAAGGTTACGCGGGTGCCGTGGTGCTGGTGTCTCATGATCGACATTTGTTGCGAACCGTTTGTGATGAGCTTTGGTTGGTCGATGACGGTGCGGTGGGCGTGTTTGATCAGGATCTTGATGCCTATGCACAATGGCTGGTGCAGCGGCGACGTGACGATGTGGATGAGGTTATGGATGCCACTGAATCAGATAACAGCGCGGTGGCGCGCAAGGAGCGCAAACGCGTCGAGGCAGAACAGCGTAAGGCAGTAGAGCCGTTGAGGCGGCGAGAGAAGAGCCTCGAAGCCAAAGTGAATGAGCTGACGGCTCTGTTGCAGGAATTGGAAATGCAACTTGCCGATGCGGCGATCTACGACGCCGACAGAAAGCAGGATTTGCAGGAACTGTTGCGCAGGCAAGCGGATACGAAACAGCTATTGGGCCAGGCTGAAGACGATTGGATGGAGGTCTCTTCGCAGTTGGAAGGGATCTAGTCCGAAACAAGTCCCGTTTCCCAAGGGGAGAGGGGACGTGTTTCGGGTGGTCAGAGCCTACCTTGCCCGATCAGTTTACTGATGCGCCGTGCCTCGCGTCGTAGAAAATCATTGCCCAACCCGGAGCTCTTTGCCTTGCGTAGCCAGACCAGACTTTTGATCGTGTTGCCTTGAGTGATATAGGTACGAGCGAGCGCCAGAGATAGTCCCGCGGGTGGGTTCGATTGCAGTCGATCGATAATGCCGAGATAGATGGCCTGAGCCCGGTCGTTGTCGCCTTGGTTCTCGAGCGCTTGCCCATAGCAATCCATGGCACCTACATGATTGGCGAGTTGGGGGTGGCGTACCTGAAAACTTTCAATCACTGCAATTGCGTAGTTGGCCTTGTTCTGTTGCATATAAACATTACACGCCATTTGATACAGGCCGGCTTGATTGATGTTGCTGAGTACATCAAGCTCTGACTCTTCAATTCGAATAAGCGTGTCTATCTCTTTGGCCGCCTGATTGAGTTGTCCTTTCAGATACAGATCACGTGCGAGGTGGAATCGGCCTTCCTGAAAGTTTGGGTCGCGAGCGAGATCGGCGGTAAACAATGTCTTTGTTGAGCGCCAGTCGGGTAGGCGCTGCACGGTCTGTGCACTCAGACCTGCGACTAACGCGATCGACACCCCAAGCATAACCGCGGATTGGGTTCGTTGGCTATTGCTGTGGGTAAGTGTCTGAATAACGCTCACCAGAAATAGCGCACCACCACCAATAGATAAAAACAAATAGCGGTCGGCGTGGGCGTGAATCATCGGCACCAGGTTGGCGGTGGGAAGAAACGCGATCCAGACCCAAGCGAGACCAAAGGCGGCAATGCCCATGCGCCAACGTAATAGGAGTATCCACAGGCCAAACGAGCCAACGCCGAGTAATGCACCTGCCCATACCGCCGGTTCCGAAAACGAGCGATAGATCGGCGTGACGTCGCTGGTGGTGGGGTGTATCGGCAGAAAAAACCCAAACATCGTCGCTGGCCAGTTGCCGATAGCGGTTAGCCATTGCGTGGTCATGGAGCCAGTAAGGGACGCCCCGGCGGTACCGATCTCGAGTATCATCGGCCGCCAAACGCTGAGATAGCCGAACACGGTAAAGGCCTGAATGATAATCAGCCATATTGCCGGGTCATCACGCCACTCGGCGTATTGTTTGTGGTTGAGTGATGCCCACTGAGGTTGCCTACCGAAGCGCAGGCTGATCAGTAGGGCGATACTCATGACGGGAAGCACAACCGATTTTTCTTTAAACAATAACGCGACCACCATGCACAGACATGAACCGATGACATAGCGCAGGGCCCGAGTTTTATCCGCTTCACCCATAGCAAGCAATGCCAAAATCAGGCTGGCGACGATCCAGAAGGCGGCGGCACCTTCGGCAATGGCCGATATCCAGGCAAAGGACTCGATCGAAAACGGATGAGCAACCAGAATCAGAGAAGCAGCCAAGGCCGGGATGAAGCGACGAAACAGTAACCATGCGAGGAACGCAAACAACGCGGAGTAAGCTGCACCGATGGCAATCGCGCTGGCGCGGTAATAGCGTGGGGTTAGTCCCACCCGGTGATAAATGCTGCTGACCATGAGCAGTTGCAAGGGTCGGTAGTAAGGATTCTGGGAGGTATCGCTGCGACCACTTTGGGTTACATGGAGCGGTCGAAAGAACGCGTTGACATAGTCGTACTCAGGCAGTATTAGATTGCCTTCCTTGATCTCAGGAATATCCATCCACACGAACTCATAGTCCAGTGATGGAAAATATAGCGCGATGAGCAACAGGGCGGGTGCGCCGAGCAGTGTCAGGGCCTTCAGTGGTGTCAGTGAGTCAGTATTCGACATCAGGTGAAAGCCTTTGGCGGTTATCGTTTATGTCCTGTGTTATCAGGGAATAATATCAGAGTTAAATGAAGAATGTTCTGATCGAACCCAACTCATTTGTCTCCCGGTAGACAGTCCTTTCTCCCTTAGGGAGAAGGTTAGGATGAGGGGTTAAGTGGGCAGAAATGCATCCCATTATATTTCAAATTCTTCTCGATCGTCCTCATCATTCACCGCGGTGGCGACTTCGCGAATGGTGGGAGTATCAAACAATACGCGTAGGGGAAGTTCCACATCGCAGGCGCGGCGTATACGTGAAATTAATCGCGTCGCAGACAATGAGTCACCACCGTTCTCAAAAAAGTTATCCGTAACGCCCGGCGCCTCACCTCCAAGCACTTCCTGCCAGAGTCGTGCAATGATATTTTCGCGTTCAGTGCTGGGGGCGACGAACTCGGCAGCGGCAGAAATTCTGCCCCAGGCAGGTGCTGGCAGTACATCACGATCAACCTTGCCATTGGCGGTCAATGGCAGTTCGTCAAGCACCACAAACGCCAGTGGGATCATGTAACTGGGTAGCGTCTTGGTTAGAAACTGCTTGAGTATTTCACTGGTGAGCGTGGTATTCGGTTCCGCTACCACATAGGCGGCCAACCGCTTGCTGCCGGGCGTATCAAGGCGAGCGAGAACCACGGCTTCGCGAACCTGTGCATGCCGCGTGAGTTCCACTTCGATCTCTGCAAGTTCGATGCGAAAGCCGCGAATCTTGACTTGATGGTCGATGCGGCCAACAAACTCGATGAGACCCGAGGGCAGTATGCGAGCCAGATCTCCACTGCGATACAGACGTGCTCCCGGTACCGCACTGAACGGGTCGGGTATGAACTGCTCTGCGGTCAGCGTGGGACGATTCAGATAGCCCATCGCCAGACCGACACCACCGAGACACAATTCTCCAGCGACGCCGATAGGACACAGATGGAGATCGGGACCGACAATAACCATCTGTGTCCCGTTAATCGGGCGTCCGATAGGCAGAGGTTGGTGCGCGAGATCTTCCTCTTTCACCGTATAGCAACTGCTGAAAGTGGTATTCTCGGTTGGGCCGTAGCAATGGATCAGGGTACAATCAGGATGGGCTTGCATTATCTTACCGACATGTGGCACCGACATGACTTCACCACCAAATAATAATTGCTTGAGTGGTGCAAGGGCTTGCAGATCTTCGTCAGCGAGTTGGTGGAACAGACCCGACGTGAGAAACATGGTGGTCACGCAGTGACCGTGTATGGCTCGGCCGATTTGTTCCAGCGATGACAGATTGTCGGTCATGATCGCTAATTGACCGCCGTTGAGTAGGCTGCCCCACAGCTCAAAGGTGGAGGCATCGAACGACACCGGTGCCAGCATCAAAATGGTTTCAGTTGCATCCAACGAAACATAGTCGGGGTTGATAACCAGTCTTACGATGGCCTTGTGCGGAATCAGAATACCTTTCGGTACACCCGTCGAACCAGAGGTGTACATGATGTAGGCGGGATGATCTACGGTGACCACGATATCCGGAGACGTGTCATCGCAGGCCGCAATATCGCCGCTTGTTTCATCGAGAAGAATCAAACGTGCGATACCATCAGGTAGATGCGCGTGACTCAGGTTGTCCGACAATACCACCAGCGTTTCACTGTCATCGGACATGAAGGCGAGTCGGTCTGGTGGGTAGTCCAGATCCAGTGGTACGTAGATAGCACCAGCCTTCAGTACTGCCAGAACTGCCGTGACAAAACGTGTTGAGCGTGCCAGACAAATACCAATTTTGTCACCGGGTTTGACGCCAATCTGAATCAAATAGTTAGCTAGCTGATTAGCATCTTCTTGTAAGACCCGGTAGCTCGTTGTGGTATCACCTTCGATCAGTGCCACCGTGTCTGGGGTGCGTGCAACTTGCTGATCAAACAGGTTCTGGACAGCATATTGCGTCGCTTGAACCTCAATCACAGGGTTTAGCCTCGCTATTGTTTGCATTTCATTATGTGGCAGCAGACACCGGGACGAACAAAGGGCATCTGGATTTTTCGTAAGGGTTGCCAGAGTTTTAAAATAGTACTCGCCGATGGATTCAATCTGCTTCGGGCTGAGTTCGGCGGCATCGAAATCCAGTGTGATGGAGAGTCGATCTTCAAGCGGATCATGAATGAATACGCTCATCAACGGAAAGTCAGTTGGAGCCCAGCGCCGTGTTTCACTGATGCGGCGGAGTTTTCCCGTGCGATACAACTCTTCCATAACATGGAAATGCACGTAGCCGAAAGCCGACTCGAACAAGAATTCCTGTCCGGTGTCTTTCTTGATCTGCCCCATCGGGTATTGGCGGAACGGAAACAGACGTTGTTCCTTTTCGTATATGTGCAGGACCAACGATTTCCAGGTGTGTCCTCCCAAATCCATCACCATCGGTATCGTGTTGAGATACAATCCTTTGATGGCTTCGCCACCTTCAATATCCGGTCGGCTATGTGACACCATCCCCGTACAAACTCGTTGGCTCCCCATGAGCATGGATATGACCTTGATATGCGCGGCTAGAAGCACGGCTTGCAGCGGTACTTTGAGGTCTGATGATAGGGCGGTAAGGTGGTGGGTCAGCTCCTCGCTGACGTGCTGTTGTGGAGAACATACCGGTGTCAGCTCAGTGCTTCGATATTCCTGAGGCCAGCGCGGCAGTGCGGCAGGTTCGTATCCCTCTATTTCTTGTTTCCAGAAGGTTCTGTATTTGGTATCGCTAATAATGCTCCGTTCGAGGGCGACAAAATCCCGGTAGGTGCCGGGCAGTGCTTTGGGACAAACGGATTCCCCGGAAGCGTACTGGAAATGTAAATCCCATAGTTCTGTGATGGTCGAGTTCTCGCTCCAGCCATCGAACACCACATGACACACGGCACCGGTAAACTCGATCTGAGTATCAGTGCGCTGATGGACAGAAAAACGGATCAGGGGGGCGCTGTCGAACGCAAAGAGGCTGTCTTTTTCTTCCCGCAGCCAGGAGTCGATGCAAGATTCCTGCTCGATCTCACTCATATGCCGTATATCTCGGTAAACAAAATTGGCCGGGGCCGACCGGTGTACTAACTGTAACGGGGTACTGTAGTCGGCAAGTGACAATGATGTCCGTAAAACGGGGTGTCGAGCGAGGGTGGTTTCAATGGCCTTGATGAATGCGTCAGCATCGAAGTCCACTTCCAAAATCGTGCTGTGCACATCGTGATAGATCCGGGACTCTGGAGACAATTGCATATGAAAGAGAATGCCAGCCTGTAACATCGATAAGGGGTAGGCATCGACAACATCATTTGGGAGTCGTTTTCTGTCTTCCTCGGATATCAGGTCAAACGCTGCCGTGATGACCGTTTCTATGTCGTCGGAGTCGTGTGCATCGATGCTTCTGGCCAGGCTTTGGATGTCCGGATCTTTGAACAGTTGCAGCAGGGACAGGCTTAACCCCTGTTTTCTTGCCCTCGCGATCACAGGGATACTTTTGATCGAGTCGCCACCGAGAGCAAAGAAACTGTCATGGATTCCCACGCGCTCAATCGACAGTACGTCTTGCCATATTTCGGTGAGTGTTTGTTCTGTTGGGGTGCTGGGTGCGACGTAGGTATCGGTCGATCCAATGGTTCTTGTTTGCGGCTTTGGTAAAACAGCCTTATCGAGTTTCCCGTTCGGTGTTAGCGCAAAGCTGTCGACGAATACAAACGCTGCAGGGATCATATAGAGGGGGAGGGTGTTGCCTAACCAATCTCGAATATCCTCGACCGGAATCGTTTGGTCTGCGACCAACCAGGCAACCAGTTGGGGCGCATGGCCTGATTCATCCACCACCAATACGACGCTTTCCTGAATCTTTGGGTGAGTGCTGAGTGCGGATTCAATCTCCCCCAGTTCGATGCGAAAGCCACGCAGTTGCACTTGTTGATCGATGCGACCCAGATAATCAAGGCCACCGTTGCGCAGTTTTCTGACTAGATCACCGGTGCGGTACAGTCGTTCACCGGGTTGTGATGCCCACGGATTTGGGATGAAGCGCTGCGCGGTGAGGTTCGGCTGATTCAGGTAACCCTGCGCCAACCCAGCGCCGCCGACATGCAGTTCGCCGGCTACGCCAGTCGGAACCTTCTGACCGTAGGCATCAAGCACATAGCATTGCAGATCGGGAATCGGGATGCCGATGTCGCTGCGAGTACCGGAGTCGAGATCCCGCAAGGACAATGGTCGATAGGTGACATGCACTGTGGTCTCGGTAATGCCGTACATATTGATCAGCCGGGGTGTTTGATCACCATGCCGGTCAAACCACGGGCGTAAGGTCTGAAAGTCGAGTGCTTCGCCACCGAAGATGACATAACGCAGGGCCAGCATCTGAGGATCGCTTGATGAGGCCGAGTCATGGCGAACCAGTTGCGCGAAGGCGGTGGGTGTCTGGTTGAGAACCGTGACACAGTGTTCAATCAACAAGGCATGAAAGGCATCCGGCGTACGCGTGACCTCGAACGGCACGATAATCAGACGCCCGCCGTAGAACAGGGCGCCCCAAATTTCCCATACGGTAAAATCAAACGCATAGGAGTGGAACAGGGTCCAGACATCGTCTTGGTTGAACCCGAACCATGCGTCGGTAGAGTGGAACAGACGCGTCACATTGGCATGTGGAATGGCGACGCCCTTAGGTCGGCCAGTCGAACCTGATGTATAGATTATATAGGCGATCAGCTGGGCATCGATCGCAACAGACAGATTGTCGTCTGACTGTTGTTGAATGGATTGTGCATCGCGATTCAAACAGACGATGACTTTTTCGGCCGAGGGCAGGGATGTGTTGTTGTCGATATCGGTGACGACAATTCCCGCGCCCGAGTCATCCAGCATGTAACGTATGCGCTCGGCCGGATAGGTTGGGTCCAACGGAACGTAGGCGGCACCAGTCTTGAGTATGCCCAGAATGCCGACGATGAGTTGGCTGGTTCTCGGTAGACACAAGCCGATTCGGTCACCGTGGGTTACGCCTAGGGTTTGTAAGTGGCGTGCGAGCTGATTCGCCTGTTTGTTGAGTTGGGCGTAGTGAGTGTTCTGCCCATCGAACACCGTGGCGACGTTAGCCGGTGTGGCGGCTGCCTGTTGCTCGAACAGTTCGATGATATTGGTCGAGACCCTGTCTACGCTGGTGTCTGCTGGTGGCAGGGAAGGTTCGTCAGTCTCTCCGATGGTTAGCGCTGACACCGGTTGATGCCACTGCTGCGGCAATGACTTTAGCAGGGTCTGCCACGCGTGCTGAAATAACTCGATGGTCTCACGATCAAACAATGCCGAGTCATATTCCCAATTGAGATCAAGACCGGTGCCGGTTTCAACTACCTCCAGAATAAGGTCGAACTTCGAGGTTCCGCTATGGGTTGTCAGCGGGGTAATCGAGGTTCCGGTGAGAGCAAGACTATCGCTCTGTGCATTCTGGTAAACCAGCATGACCTGAAAAACTGGCGTGCGGCTCAGGTCACGTTCCAGATCAAGTTCGGTTACGACCTTTTCAAACGGTATGTCCTGATGCTCAAAGGCCTGCAGGGTAATGCTGCGTACATGTTCGAGAAGGTCTGCAAAAACCGGGTTGTGCGACAAGTCGGCGCGCAGTGCTAGTGTGTTTACAAAAAATCCCAGCATACCTTCGGTGCCGGCATGATTGCGATTGGCTATCGGTGTACCGACGACGATATCGTCCTGTTGGCTAAAGCGATGCAGTAGCACAAACCAGGCGGCCATCAGCCCCATGAACAGGGTTGCCCTCTGGTCTCGGCAGGCCATTTCCAGTTGATCACGCAGTTCACTAACCAACGAAAAGCGCGCGATATCACCGCGAGCTGAGCGCGTGGCGGGGCGTTGATGGTCGACAGGTAACGTCAGTGGCGGGGGTAGATCGGCAAGAACAGACTTCCAGTAGTCGAGTTGCCCAACTTGTATGTCTCCACTGAGCCACTGCTTTTGCCAAGCCGCAAAGTCGGCATACTGGAAGGGTAGGTCCGGCAGCATGGCCGGTTTGTTCAGAATCCGCGCGTTGTACAGTGCCGACAACTCCTGCAACAGAACGCCTAGAGACCATCCATCCGAGATAATGTGATGCAGCGTGAGTAACAAGAGAGTCTCTTGCCCGGAGAGCAGTAGAACGGTGACGCGCATCAACGGTCCATTTTCAAGATCGAACGGTTTGGCGGCCTCCTGTTGTATAAGGGTGTTCTGCAGCGTGTTTGGAGTTGACTCGCCACGCCGATCACGAATGTCGATCAACGGAGCCGAATCCTCATCGATAATCGCGCCAATCTCGTTCTCAGACACGGCAAAGCGAGTGCGCAGTGCGGGATGTCTGTGAGCCAGTGTATCTAGACACTGTTGCAGGGTCTCGGGATGAAACTCGCCCTTTATTCTAAATGCCAGCGGTATGTTGTAGGTGGCGCCACCGCCATCCCAGCCGTGCAGAAAGAACAGGCGTTGTTGCGCAAACGAAACGCCATGGATCGCATCATCAGCTGTATGTTGCAGGATTGTTGAGTCGGAATCGGAAGCCAGTTGAGCTGCGGCGCGTACGATATCAGCCAAGCCAGCTATGGTCGGTTCTTCAAATAACGCATTCAGGGAAACGTCTACGCTAAAGTGGCTGCGCGCCTGCGCAATAATTTGGGTAGCCTGTAGTGAATTGCCGCCGAGCTCAAAAAAATCGTCGAATATGCTGATCCGGTGTTGCCGTAATGCTGTACACCAGCATTGCGTGAGCCATTGTTCCAACTCATCGCGTGGTTTGATATAGCTTCCACGAGTGGTCGGTTGTGAACGGTTCTGCAGTCGAGCATCGATGGCATCGAGGATCTTCTGCGGTCGCTGCAGGTCAAGTGCTATCCGGGACAGGCGAGTTCCACTGTGACGCATGAAACCTTTAGACCTCTACCGATAGTGATTGAATACGAAAGCGATACAACAGGGCCTGTTCCTGCGTTGCGGTACTGTGTTCGCCTAACTGCTCAAGAAATCCAACAACAAGATGGTTTTTTTCGTTTTTTACATAGCGAACCTGTAGCCACTGGCAACCCGCGTCGATGGCAATGTTGGTGAGTCTCTGGATGACTTGATGTTCGATTCGCTTACCCAGTGCGCGACAGCTTAGTAGCAAGGATCGGACATCCAACGTGTCACCGTCAATCCCGTAAACTGCAACGCCAATGAGCCCATAGTCACCGAACCGATCCTGGGCAGATGTGACCAAAACCTGTTGCTGTCCCGACTGCAGCAGGGCGCGAACTTCGCCGCTGGAATATCGCTGGGTGGTCGCATTGAACTGGTTGGTTCGATTGAACAGTTCAGCGACGCGGGGGATATGGTCGTCGTTCATGCGTTCGATGCTAACCGACAGATTCAGATCGTGAAGAAAGTCCTGTAATGTCAGGGCCTGTGTTGCGGCGGTTTGGCGCTGTGCATTTTGACGATACAAGGCATTACGCATCCGTGCCTCATCCGTGGTATCGCTGTGATCAAAGGCCCACACATGGTGCAGGAAACGCGCGATCAAAGGCCGTTGGCGAGGCAATTGCAAGGTGGTGACCTCGGGACAGCGTGTGTTGACCTCGCTACATTCGACCGCATCATCATCGACAAAAACAAAGCTGTCCAGTCCCAGTCCAAGTTCGTCGGAAAGTGACTTCAGGTTGTCGGATTTAGGCTTCCAGTTGACGCGCGTTGCGACGATATCGTCCAACGATAACGGCATGTCTGAGTGTTGAGAGAATACATCGAGCACATCCTGCTCATTGTTTTTGCTGCACAAACACAGCAAAACCCCAGCCTGATGTTGCTCCAGCATGAAGTCTTGCAAGGCGTGGCATGCGCTGTCGACCTCGACCCCGTGTGCACCGACTTCACCGCACACACCGCGCCATAACGTATTGTCGCAATCCAGTGCAATGACTTTGATGTCAGGCGTGATCATCGCGTAGAAGCGTCGCATGATCAGAGTAGCCAACGAGGTGTAGTAAAGGCTGGTGTACGGGATGCAGGCCAGTTTGTCCTGTTCCGCATCATGATATGTCTCTACCGGATACAGACGCTCGACGTCGTCAGGCGTAATTACCTGTATCGAATCAAGCATCCTCAGCTCCGACAGTAGTTTCTCGTAGGTGTTGGTTCCTTTAGATGGAGTGTCATGGCAGATACAGATTAGCCACATAGCAGATGATTGTGTGGTGACGGCCCCAAGCGCAGATACGAATTTTGATGCGTAGTGTTCGAACGAATCATCTTGTGTATCCCAATCACTGGGACGAACCAATATCACGTTAAGTCCACTGCTATTGCTGGCAAGCAGGCTGTCCGGTGCAAGTAACTCCTGAAACACTTGGGCGAATGGTGCAAATTGTATATTGGCCTCGAACGCCAGTTCCGCCAGCCAGAAGTCGAGCGCTTCCTGCAGAGGTTCGGCAGTGAACGTGGCACTGACTGCAATCGTTGGGGTTTGAATCGGCTGTTCCTGGCTCGGGCTGGCGTTCATAGGACTAGAGCAAAATATCAGTAGGATGGGTTGGGCGTTCGGGTGTCGCCCACTGTCTGTGTCTCAATGCTTGCGTAGACTGAGTGGTCTCATATCAGTCCACACGTCGTCGATATACTTCAGGCAGTCGGCTTTGCTGCCAGTGGTATCCACATCTTTCCAGCCAGGTGCATTTTCACGGCCCATCGGCCAGATGGAATATTGTTCCTCGTGGTTGACTACGACCTTGTATTCCTGATCGTCGTCATTGTTGGTGTCAGACATCGTCATGAACCCCATTATTGTGTGCGGATAATATCGGCCTGCGATGCGACAAGTTTAACCGCTATGCGGGGGGTTTCAAAATATAGTGGGCCAATTTAGCCGCCAGAATCTGCACGTTCGGATCCTGAACGCAGGTATTGTGATCACCGGGTACGATGTGATGGGTGAGCTCACCGTCAATAAGTTCAGCCCAGCGTTGGCGTACCTGCGCGTTGCGCTGCGGTGGATCCTGTTCGCCCTCGAACAGCACGATGGATCCGGGGTAGGTCGCGGGGATATAGAGTCCACGTGACTTGAAATGCGCGTTGGCCACTCGCCCGAGTTCGGGGGGATGGTTTTTCAGGGCGCGATACAGTTCCTTGGGTGGATTGTGCATGACTTTTTGCAGGGGTGGCAGGGTCGGCACAATCATGCATAAACAACCGACGGTTTCATTTTGTGCGGTGAGTTGCTGGGCGATCTCAAAGGCCGTGGTTGCGCCATCACAAATACCAATAATCTTGTATGGCCCATGCGGTTGAACCTCGCGCATCAACTGGATGTATTCGGCAGCGGCGTCCTCCATGGACTCATGTGGATGCTCTTTCCCCTGAACCCCCCGTGCCTGCAGGCCATACACGGTACTGTCAGCCGCGAGATACCGCCCGAGCCTGAGGTGAATATGAAATATAATTCCGTCGGCCAGAGGCAGGACAAAAACCGGATTACCTCCGCCTTCTTTAATAGTTACCAGCGAGGCGGCATCGGACGAGAACGCGCTCGAGTCACTGTCCTTGATTCGTTGCGCCAGAGTCTCGATGGTCGGTGCCTGAAATAACGTTGCCAATGGTAGGTTCTGGCCGGTGACTCGATTTACCTGATTCATCAAACGTACCGCAGCCAGAGAATGTCCCCCCAGTGCAAAGAAATCTTCATCAATGCTAATTGGCCGCGTGAAGGTAAACAGTTCTTCCCAGATCTCGGAAAGTTGGTACTCCAGCGCATCGCGAGGGGATTGGTAGTTGGCCAGCCAGTCCTCATCAGAGCCGTTCGTTGAGGTGGATTGAAAGTCGGGCGCAGGCAGGTTTTTGCGATCAAACTTGCCATTCGCCGTTAGCGGGAATTCCGCTAACCTAATAAAGACAGAGGGCACCATGTAGTCTGGAAGACTCTGTTCGAGGTGTTGCCTGAGGTCGTTATTAGACGGTTCATTGTCGTTGGCGCGCACGTAGTAGGCGACCAACACGGTGTCACCGGGTCCACGTTCATAAGGCAATACGGCGGTATCGCGTAGATCAGGGTGTCGATCAAGGCAGGCTTCGATTTCGCCGAGTTCGATTCGGTAGCCGCGCAATTTGATTTGATGATCCAGTCGTCCGCTGTATTCGATACTACCATCGGCGCGATAACGGGCCAGGTCACCGCTTTTGTACATCTTTGCGTGTACATCCTTGCTAAACGGGTTGGCGATAAACGTATCGCGGGTCAGCGCATCGTTGTGCAGATAGCCACGCGCCAGACCCACTCCGGCGATATGCAATTCCCCAGAGACGCCGATGGGAACCGGCTGTTGGTAGCGATCCAGAATATAAATTTGCGTGTTGGCAATCGGATACCCGATGGGTACTCGATGGCTGGATGGGTTACGCTCGCAGGTCCAATAGGTGACGTCAATCGAGGCCTCGGTGGGGCCGTACAGATTATGTAGTTCGGCATCCAGCCGTGAAAAAAAACGTTGTTGGGTATCAAACGGTAGCGCCTCGCCACTGCAAATTACACGTCGCAGAGTGGTACACTGATCAACCTTGGGGTCTTCCAGAAACAGCTGCAACATCGACGGAACAAAGTGCAGGGTGGTGATGGCTTGATCCGCGATAACCTGTGTGAGATAGCCTGTGTCCTTGTGGCCCTCGGGGCGGGCGACCACCAGCGTCGCACCACTGATTAACGGCCAGAAAAATTCCCATACCGATACATCGAAGCTGAAAGAGGTTTTTTGCAGAACCCGGTCACTGGTGTCAAGTGAATACATCTCTTGCATCCACTGCAAGCGGTTACAAATACCCCGATGCGGAACCATGACCCCCTTCGGTTGGCCGGTGGATCCCGAGGTATAGATCACATAGGCAAGGTCATCCGGAGTATTGACGATGGATGGATTATCTTGTGGTAGTACATCAAGTTGATCCCATTCAGAGTCGAGCGCGAGTAGCGTTGCGTCAGTTGTCGGTAACTCGGTGCGCAGCGACTCCTGGGTCAGAACCACGGGCGCTTGGGAGTGCTCAATCATGTAGGCGAGTCGGTCTTGCGGATAGGTCGGATCCAGTGGCACATAGGCGCCGCCCGCCTTGATAATACCCAGCAGTCCGATCACCATTTCCAGTGAACGATCAATGCAAATCCCGACCAGAGAGTCTGGGCCGACATTCTGCTCACGTAGCCACGCAGCCAGTTGGTTGGCGCGAGCGTTGAGTTGTGCATAACTGAGCGCAGTGTCCTCAAACACGACCGCGGTGGCATCGGGGGTTTGCTCACATTGAGCGTCAAGTAAATCCTGCAAGCAACGGGTTTCAGGGTATTGTTTTTCAGTTTGGTTCCAGTCGACGACTTGCTTCCGAACGCTGGCATCATCGAGCAGAGGGATCTGCATAACAGGTGCATCGGGGTTCTTTGCTATCTCGGTCAGCAGCACCTCGTAGTGCTCCGCCATGCGTGTGATCGTGGCATGATCAAACAGATCCGTCGCGTACTCCCATGCGGCGACCAAGCTGTCTTTGCCAGATTCGATTGAAAGGGTTAGATCAAACTTGGAGGTCTCCAATGGTACCGCTTTACTCCGCACCTCAAGTCCATCCATAGAAACCGCTGCCGGTGGGGTATTTTGCAGCACAAACATGACTTGAAATAATGGTGACCGACTCATGTCGCGTTCTGGTTTGATCGCATCAACAAGGCGATCAAAGGGAGTCTCTTGATGATCGAGTGCTTCTAGAACGGTTTTGCGTACTTGATGTAGAAACTCGACAAATGTCGGGTTACCGTCAAGGTCGCTCTGCATGACAACGCTGTTGACGAAAAATCCCAGAAGGTTCTCAATGTCAACATGATCCCGGCCGGCGACTGGCGTGCCGACGGCGATATTGGTCTGACTGGAATAACGTGACATCAGTATTTGAAAAGCGGCCAGACCAACCATGAACAGTGTTGCACCATGTGTCTGCGCCAGCGACGTGAGGGACTGCAGCAATGGACCTTCCAGCCTGCGGTGTAGTGTGGCTCCACGAAACGTTTGCTGCGGTGGACGTGGTCGGTCGGTTGGCAGCGTCAGTGATGTTGGGTTGTTCTCCAGCGCCGTCGTCCAGTAGTGGAGCTGTTTTTCAAGCACCTCTCCTGACATTGATCGTAGTTGCCACTCAGCGAAGTCGCGGTATTGCACGGGTAGTTCAACAAGCGACGCACCGGCACCCTGTAACGCTGAGTTATAGAGTGATGAGATTTCGTGATAGAGCACCGCAAACGACCATCCATCAAAGGCGATATGGTGTACCACGATTAGCAGGACATGAGACTGGTCGGCAAGACGATACAAAATGGCTCGAATCAGCGGAGCCTCGGTCAGTGAAAAGGGTATCCTCGCTTCTTCCCTCATTCTGTGCGTAAGGGTGTCATCGAGATCGGTCGTTGGCGCGTCGCTCAGGTCGATTTGGGACAGTGGTAGATCAAATTGATTCTCAACAATTTGCACAGGCCTTCCATTGTCTTCCTTGAATCGTGTGCGCAGGGCTTCATGGCGTTCGAGAATGGTTGATAGTGTCTGTTGCAGGGCTTTGATATCCAGAGAACCTTCCAATCTGAGTGCCTGGGCAATGTTGTAAACCGGTTTGCCGGGGTCGAACTGTTCGAGGATCCACAAGCGTTGCTGACCGAATGATACGTTGCTGGAGCCGTCACGGCTTGTGGCCGGTATGGTATGTCCGACATCAGCAGCAGTTTGAAGGTGGAGGATCAGGGCGGATTTAGTCGCCTTGATCTGGGCTTGCAAGGCTGGCGTCAGGGCGCCTTTGGGCGCTCGCAGTTTTAGTTGCCCGCCCTCGACCCGAACTGAGATATCGAGCGCCTCAAGAGTATTCATCAACTGTTTGATATTACTCAAGTTATCCTATGTCCTTGGGTTGTGTTTCGAACGGGATACGTTACCATTAATCGGCAAGTTTCGCCTCATGCTATCCGTTTATTCGGCGCTATGGGCTCGATGGTAAAGTCTTTTTTCGGTGGCGGGATGTTCGCTTAGGTACACTACCCGCATGCTATCCACGCGAGAACATCTTTTTCCCACGGATTTTCCGCCGTTGACGCGTGCGCCGTTACAGACCTTGCAGGTTAATCTCGGTTATCGCTGCAATCAGCAGTGTCTGCATTGTCATGTTAACGCGGGTCCGAAGCGAACGGAAACCATGAGCGATGATACGGCGCGACAGGTTATCGATTTTCTTCGCCGTAGCGGCGTTGGTGTCCTCGATATCACCGGTGGTGCGCCGGAGATGAATGCATGTTTTCGCGGTCTGGTTATACAGGCACGTGAGTTGGGTGTTCATGTGATTGATCGTTGTAACCTGACCATTCTGCAAGAACCCGGTTATGAAGACCTCGCGGAGTTTCTGGCAGACAACGATGTTGAAATCGTGGCATCGCTACCTTGTTATCTCGAGGAGAATGTCGACAAGCAGCGTGGCAAGGGCGTGTTTCAGTCCAGCATCATCGGATTGCAGCGACTCTATGCACTGGGTTATGGCAACGAGAATTCGGCACGGGTATTGAACTTGGTGTTTAATCCGCAAGGGCCGGTGTTACCACCGCCACAGGCGGCATTGGAAACCGACTATCGACGCATGCTGGGTGAGCGCTACGGGATTCAATTCAACCATCTGTTTACCATCACCAATATGCCAATTCTTCGGTTTGGCAGTACGCTGCTATCCAACGGCGAGTTTGAACCCTATCTCGAATTACTCAAGCAGTCCCATCTGGATGAAAATCTGGCGCGGGTGATGTGTCGCAGTTTAATCAGCATCGACTACCTTGGCTATGTGTTTGACTGTGATTTTAACCAGATGCTGGACATGCCGGTGGTCGACCCGGATCGACATCGCCTGCACATCTCGTCGTTGTCGACCGACCAACTGTCTGAGACACCAATTCAGGTTGGCGAGCATTGTTATGGTTGCACTGCGGGCCAAGGCAGTAGCTGTGGTGGAGCTTTTGACGGATAACGGCACACCGCGTTTATCCGTCATCATTCCGGTGCTTGACGATATTCCCTCGCTGATGGAGTTGTTGCAGCAAGTTGCACCCTTGCGCCGAGAGGGGCATGAAGTCATCGTCGTCGACGGTGGCAGTCGTAACCCTGCTGCGGGCGATATCCGCGGCCGTTGCGAGGTTTATGCCGTTACCCACGCGGGTCGAGCCAATCAAATGAATGTCGGCGCAGCCCGTGCCAGTGGCGATGTGTTGTGGTTTTTGCATGCCGACAGTGTGATTTCAGACGACACCGCTGAGTTGCTTGAACGCGCGGTGGACAGCGGCTCTCGGTGGGGTTGGTGTCGCATTCAACTCTCGGGTAGTGCGCGAATTTATCGTGTCATTGAGTTTGCGATGGACCTGCGGTCACGCGTGTCTCGAGTCAGCACGGGCGATCAGGGTCTCTATGTCGAGAGTTCATTGTTTGATCAGGTTGGCGGTTTCCCTGAGGTTCCGTTGATGGAGGATGTTGCCATCTGCAAGCGCCTGCGAAAACGCGCAAGCCCTGTATTAGTGCCATCGTTTCTGATCACATCAAGTCGACGCTGGGAAACGCAGGGTGTGTTGCGAACCATCGGATTGATGTGGGGCTTGCGGCTTTTGTACTGGTTCGGCGTGTCTTCGGAGGTGCTCGCACGTTGCTATTACGCCGGTTATCGCTCGACTGATTCTCATTCCAAACATTGATATGGAAATACAGTATCGCTGGCCCGATGCAAAAATTCTGATCTTTGCGAAGACGCCGGTTGTGGGCGAGGTAAAGACCCGGTTGATTCCATCGTTGGGTGACGACGGTGCCTGTTCGTTGTACCTGACCTTGCTCACGGATACCGTCGCACGCTTTGCTCGTGCCGGCTTAAGTCCTGTGGAACTGGTTGTATGGCCGGATATCCGGCATCGCGATATTCAGCATTTGGCCTCGCAGCATTCTGTGTCACTGAGTCTGCAGCGGGGACAAGATTTGGGTGAACGTATGTTGCACGCCGCAACTGATGCGTTAATGGACAGGCAGTCGGTGGTTCTTATCGGTACCGATTGCCCGGGATTGGAGGTTGAACTGGTTGACCAATGTCTGAGCAGTTTGGCCCAAGGAGAGCAGGCAGCTTTGATCCCCGCCGATGATGGTGGTTATGTTCTGATCGGCCTTACCCAGACGCATTCCAGCCTGTTCGATGATATTGAATGGGGCAGTGATCAGGTGGCAGGGGTTACCCGCGAACGTTTGCGGGATCTCGGTTGGTCGTTTAAAGAGTGGTCATCGCTGTGGGACGTGGATCGCGCCGAGGACCTAGATCGCTATTATGCAATTACGCGACCGTGAGGCGTTTGCGGTATTCACGTTCGAGTTTGGCAACAATCCTTTGCAGATTATCGCGTGTGCGATTGTCCGACATGAGAATCTTGCCGCCAATGCGTAACGCATTATTATGGTGTACGCGCCACGAGCTGCAAATATCCATTGAAAAAAATACATGTTCGCCTTCAGGCATATGTACGGAGCAGGTCGGAATCAGTTCGCCGCGAGGGATGTCCGCGTAATAGTCCAATATCGCACTACAGCCTGTGCGCGAGATATCGACCAGAAAGCCGGTCAGTGTGCGATGCGCGCCTTGGCGCTTGGCATGAAACTGCACGGCACCCGCTGCACTCAATGGCACACGAAAGGTTGAGCGACGTTCCAGGTAATTCACTTCCTTGGGGAAATCCACCCGATAGGTTGCAATTCGTCCTGCGGTATCGATTTTCTTCACCTTGGTACGGAATGAGACCTCGACACCATTGGTGCGCGCGAACACGACAATAAAAGCCGCTTTCGGGATTCGTTTGTGGCCGTCAGCCGGACTTAATTCATCGAGCAAAAGGTAGTGATGGCCTGAATCGACCTCAAGCACCGCGCTGTTGAATAATTTTTCGCACCCCGGCAGACGCACATTGATGGTGACCCGACCGCTACAGAGACGTCCCAGCACATGTTCGATGCGCTTTGGATTGGTCAGCAGCGTTGTTTGCTGCGCGTCTTCGCTTTGGTAGTCGTCGTTGTCAAGATTGAATAGCCGTTTTAGTGCGAAAGCCATGATGAATTCTCTGTACTATGCGATTGCCAATTGTTGAGCGACGGTTCGGCTCTGTTTTTCTCCGGCTTGATCGTATAGAGAAACCTGATCGCCTTGGCCAAGCAGGATATTGAGGCAACGCTGATTGTGCTGACGGCCAAGCTCAGTGATTCCACCATTGACCAGATTTTGTTGGTGACATTCAGTTGCAAGCGTTTGCAGTTTCTGTAGCAGTTTTTTCAGTTGCGGGTCGTCTGTCTGTTGCGCATGGGTCGGTGATTGAGCAGGTATATCTCCTTGGCTTGCCAACTGTTGGCGTTGGTGATCAATGCCCTCGAATTCCGCGACGCAGATTTGTTTGCTTGCAACCGCTTGTTCAATCGCCTTGGGGTCACGCTGTTGCAGGCAGTGGAACTCGTTGTTCAATGCATCCAGCAGACGCTGTCCGACTTCAAGCTCTTGTTGCAAGAGGGGTATCAGATGGGTTTTCTGCTGGTTCATGATGAGCTCCTGATTCAGGTCTTTGTGTTAAGTTCGGTTTCGAAACCGATCAGCTTGTCCGCGACTCGATCCGGATCGATCTGATAGCTTTTACTCAGCAAGGCCTGTTTCATGGCCTCCACTCGCTGGGTATCCACTACGGGCAGATCGGCGACCACGCTTTCCAGTTTGCTAAGTTGGTTTGCCGTTTCGGTCAGACTGACGGTGTCTCTGGTTGATGAAGGTCCACTACTTGCTTTCTCTGCGGTCGGGTTTCGACTATCCGGTCTCGCCGCTGTTGAGTGCTCAGCACCTCGTAGTTGGCGATCTCCGGTGCCTTTAATTTCAATACTCATGACGCGTTAGTTCTCCTGATCCGGCCGTATTCTGGTACCTATATCGGCGTTTCCTGAGCTAACTTTAGTCAATATGAAAGTTTTTTGACACCTCGTCGGGTTTTTGACGAATTGAAGCAAGTGTCTGTTATTTTTGTAATTATCGGTCATTACAAGGTGACTCTCGCGATGCCCCTAGCGCTGACGATAGCTTCAATGATGCGTTTTGTGCGCTGGTTCTCAATCCGAATACGATCACCCATGGCACCATCGGACAGCGCCTTACCGTTCATCCGCACTTCGATTTCGCCAATTTGGGCGATTATTCCGACCCGTTCGCCACGTTTTACCAGTTTGCGTGTTTGCAGGTGTTGGGGCGCAAGGGCCGCGTCGGGGCGTAAGGCGCGTTTGAGAATCTGACCGATGGCGTTGGACTCATCGGTCAGATAGCCTAGGTTGAGGCTGGATATGTCCCGCTGTTCGCGGCGCAAATGAGACGCTTGGAGTTCAGTGCCACGCGGCAAACCTTGGGAGGTGACCAAAACCGTTTTGTACAGATTGACTTTGGCCTGAACATATAAGGTCCATGGCTTGTTGTCATTGCAGCGGACGCCCACCGTGGTGTTGCCTTGCAGTGGGCGACCGGGTGGCGAAAATGCCTCCAGCTCAGATTCACACTGATGCAGTCGAAGGCGACGATCGAGTCCCGTGATTTGGGTATCGATTCGTTCATACTCGTCGCCAATTCGGTTGCGCACGAAGGCGTTGGCAGTTTGCTGAATGGCCTCGAGGTTGTGAATTGGCGTCGATGCGAATGCGCTCCACGGCCCAAGCAGCCCGCTAAGCAAACCGGTAATTACCAGCAGCCTCGATCCAGAGTTATCGATCAATATTTTCATCATGCCAGAAAATATGCAATTGCCGTGCCGGTTTCCAACGTTTTTGCTGCCTCCGACGCTACCAGCATCATCTAAAGGAATCTCCAGCCAGCGCCGCTAAATTTGATGTCGGCCCAATACAGGGACGTTAGCGAATGATTGTCTGGGTCATCGCAGATGTCACAAGACACTGGGAACCAAGGAGAAAAACATGTCAGGTGTATTGGCAGGGGTTGATCAAAGAACCAAACTAGCGGGCCATAATAGGCTTGAATTATTGATGTTCCGACTCAATGGGGAACAGCGATTTGGTATCAATGTATTCAAGGTTCAGGAGGTGATTCACTGCCCTCCATTGACCGAAATACCCCATCGGCACCATACCGTGCGTGGTATTGCCAACATGCGGGGCAAAACCATTCCGGTTCTCGACCTTTCCATGGCAATAGGTGCCGGTCCGTTGCCGTCCGATGAAAATGTCTTCGTGATTATCACCGAGTACAACCGTACTGTGCAGGGGTTTATGGTCGGTAGTGTGGATCGTATTGTTAATATGGGGTGGAGTGAAATATTACCTCCGCCCAAGGGCCTGGGCTCATCTAATTATATGACCGCGGTGACGCGAGTCGATGATGAACTGGTGCAGATCATCGATGTGGAGAAGGTACTCAAGGAAGTGATGGGCGATCAACAAACGGTAGCGGAAGGGATTATTGAGGCCGACTGCGGAACGTTTGATCAGCATATCTTGGTTATCGATGATTCATCGGTTGCTCGTAATCAGGTCAAGCGTGTCGTCGATCAGTTAGGTGTCAGTTGTACGCTAGCCACCGATGGGCTGGCGGGCTATCAGCAGTTGCAGCAGTGGGTTAGCGAGGGCAGGGATCTCAACAAGTGGTTGGCATTGATTGTTTCTGACGTCGAAATGCCGCGCATGGATGGGTATTCCTTGTGTCGTGCCATTCGCGAGGATCCCAATCTTGGCGAGTTATGTGTCTATCTACATACCTCGTTAAGCGGCGTCTTTAATGAGCAGATGGTTGAAACGGTTGGTGCGGACCGGTTTATCGCCAAGTACCTACCTGACGAGCTTGCCGGGCTCATTCAACAACGCTTGTACGAACACGCCGAAAAGTATGCACTGGACTCCAACGAAGATTTTCGCGCGGCCATTTAGCGGGCAAGCCCCCCTGCAATCCTTGCCGCCCGGCAAAAATAGTTGCCGCTTTTACCCGGCAATCTGCAACTGCATAAACGTATATCCCCCGGTTTACGGCAAATAGCCATCTTGGCACGACTGTTGCTACATCCAATGGCGAGAGCTATTGGAGACGTGGCACATGCCAATCAATTTCGAAACCGCCTTTGGGATACATCAGCATACGCTGGCCCTGCGTGCGCGACGAGCAGAAGTGCTTGCCGCCAACATGGTCAATGCCGATACGCCAAACTACAAGGCGCGCGACTACGATTTTGATGCCGCATTGAAACAGGCCGCGGCGACGGGCGCGGCCAAGATCAAGTCGACCCACTCCCGTCATATTCAAACAACGCCTGCAGGGCTGGCACCGGGCGAATTGTTGTATCGCACACCGCTGCATGCCTCACTCGATGGCAACACCGTCGACTCGCAGAAAGAACAAGTTGAATTTTCCCAAAATGCAGCACAGTACCAGGCGTCAATCCGGTTTTTGACCGGTCGTGTCAAGGGCCTGTTGTCCGCGATAAGGGGTGATTGATGCCTTTAATGAATATTTTTAATGTCGCCGGTACCGGTATGAGCGCACAAACCGTGCGTCTGAATACCATCGCCAGCAACATGGCCAATGCCGATAGCGTTAGCAGCAGCGTCGAGACAACCTACCGTTCTCGGCAGCCGGTTTTCAAGACCATGCTCGAGGGGATGCAGAATAATCAAGCCAGTACCGGTGTTGAAGTCATCGGTATTGTCGAGAGCAGCGAGCCGCTACGTCAGCGCTATATGCCGGATCACCCGATGGCCAATGACGAAGGCTTCGTGTTTTTCTCCAACGTCAATCCGGTGCAGGAAATGGCCAACATGATGGCTGCCTCACGCGCCTATAGAAACAACGTTGAGGTGCTGAATACCTCGCGCCAGTTATTACTCAATACATTGCGTATCGGACAGTAGGAGAACGACAACCATGGCATCCATATCGGCAGCAGACAACTTTGCATCTCTGGGCTTAAGTACTCAGGAATCCGCACAAAAACCCAATGACAAACTGGGACAAGAGGATTTTCTCAAGCTGATGATTACACAGATGACCAATCAGGACCCGATGAAGCCGATGGAGAATGGCGACTTCCTGGGTCAGATCGCACAGTTCGGTACGGTCTCCGGAATTCAGGATCTGCAAGGGTCGTTTAGTACGCTGGCCGACGCGATGCAGTCAACTCAGGTGCTTGAGGCATCGACCATGGTGGGTCGCTCGGTGATGGTTTCAAGTGACTATGGAAACCTGGAGCCGGGTGGCGTGGTGCAGGGCACCATCGTATTGCCACATAGCGCCTCTCAAGTCACGGTTAGCGTGTACGACGGCAACACCGGCGAACTGGTGAAGCAGATGGGGTATGGCACACAAGCGCCTGGTGAGCTTGCCTACGAATGGGACGGCACTGACAACAATGGAAATGTGGCCGCACCGGGTGTGTATGAGCTAAGGGCAGAAGCAAACGATGGTGGTGAAACCTACGCCTTGGAAAGTTGGGTAGGCGCCTATGTCGACAGTGTTACTTTCAACGGGCCGGGCTCAGCGCCCGTCATGAATATGACCGGTATCGGTCGCTTTGATTTTTCTGCAATCAGAGAAGTCAGGTAATAATCCGGTCAACCACCGGTAAGGAGAGATAAAATGTCATTTCGAATCGCATTAAGTGGTCTGGACGCAGCTAGCACAGACCTTTCAGTTACGGGCAACAACATTGCCAACGCAAGTACCACGGGCTTCAAAAAGTCATCGGCAGAGTTTGCGGATGTCTACGCGACCAGTTTTGCCGGTGTCAGTTCGACCACTGCCGGCAGCGGCGTACGTGTGGTTGCAATCAACCAGCAGTTCACCCAGGGCAACATCAATTTTACCGATAACAATCTGGATCTTGCGCTGAATGGCGAAGGCTTCTTTGTCCTTAATGACAATGGTGATCAGTCATACACCCGATCCGGCTCATTCAAGGTCGATCGTGATGGCAACGTTGTTGATCATGCGGGCAATCGTCTACAGGTCTTTTCACCCGTTAATAATGGCACGTCGTTCAATACCGGTGTGTTGCAGGATCTGACACTGTCCACCGCCGATGGCGCACCACATGTCACAACGTCCATCACTGCGGGTCTTAATCTTGATTCAAGTCAAGCTCAACCGGCTCTGGCGTTTGATTCAAGTGTTGCCGAGACTTACAACTATTCGACATCGCTAACGGTATATGACTCGTTGGGCGCACCGCACACTTCCACCATGTTTTTTGCCAAGACCGCGGTAGACAACATATGGGATACCTTTATGGAAATTGATGGAACCCCAGTCACTGTGGGTGGCGCGGCCTCTGCAACCATGCAGTTCGATCAATCCGGCGCACTGATTTTGCCAGCAGGCGGTAATGTTGTTTACGATGCATTTGCTCCTCCCGGCGGTGCCGGCCCGATCAGTATGACCATCGATTACACCAATGCCACTCAGTTTGGCAGTAAGTCCGGAGTGAATGACTTAAGTCAAGATGGCTATGCATCGGGGCGTTTGAGTGGTGTCGATATTGATTCGAGTGGGGTGGTGTTTGCCCGTTTTACCAATGGCCAGTCACGTGCTCTCGGTCAGGTAGCGTTGGCGGACTTCGCGAATCCCGGTGGATTGAGTCAACTCGGTAACACAGCATGGTCCGAGACCTTTGAGTCCGGTGATGTCATTCTTGGCGCCGCGGGCACATCCAATCTCGGCTCTATTCAGGCCGGTGCGCTGGAAGCCTCGAATGTGGATATTGCCGAGCAATTGGTAGGTCTGATTACTGCACAACGTAACTTTCAGGCCAACTCGCAGGTGATATCAACCGCCGACACCATCACTCAGACCATTATCAACATCCGTTAATTGAGGACGTAACAATGGATCGTATGATGTTTGTTGCCATGACCGGAGCCACGCAGATTCTGACGGCTCAGTCAGCCAACGCGAATAATCTGGCGAATGCCAATACCACGGGTTTTCGCTCGGATGAAACACAGTTTCGGAGTCTTTCTGTGTTCGGTCCTGGTCATCCAGCTCGTGCTTATGCCTTGGCTGAGCGGCCAGCGATTAATTTTCAAGGTGGACCGATCCAATCCACCGGACGCGATTTGGATATCGCGCTGGAGGGAGAGGGTTGGATCAGTGTGCAGTCCCCAGACGGGTCCGAAGCCTATACCCGCGCTGGTGATCTGCGGCTGGACAGTGGTGGCGTGTTGGTAACGGGCACGGGGCTTCCCGTGTTGGGCAATGGTGGACCGATTGCGATACCACCCGCAGATAAAATTCAGATTGGCAAGGATGGCACGATTACGATTCGTCCAGAGGGACAGCCAGCGGCGACCTTGGCCGTGATTGATCGTATCAAACTGGTCAAGCCAGATCTGGCCGAAATGATCAAAGGCGTCGATGGTTCGATGCGATTGCAGTCAGGCGAACCCGCAATTGCAGATGCTAGCGTCCGCGTATCTTCGGGTCAGCTTGAAGGTAGCAACGTGAACCCGGTTGAAGCCATGACAAAAATGATCGAACTGGGTCGTCTGTTTGAGATGCAAATCAAAATGATGAAGACCGCAAACGAAAACGAGGCCGCATCGGCCGAACTTATGAAACTGAGCTAACAGGTAACGCTATGTTTGACGCACTATGGGTAGCAAAAACGGGATTGGATGCACAACAGACACGTATGTCTGTGATTTCCAATAATCTGGCGAACGTAAACACAACGGGATTCAAACGTGATCGCGCAATCTTTGAGGACTTGATGTATCAGAGTGTGAATCTGGCGGGTGCTCAGGAAACTCAGGACACAACGTTGCCCTCGGGTCTGATGACCGGTACCGGTGTACGCGTGGTGGCAACCGAGAAGCTTCACACCCAAGGCAATATTGTGAATACCGAAAATTCAATGGATGTGGCGGTCAACGGCCGCGGATTCTTCCAGGTGCTGCAGGCCGATGGGTCCATCGCCTATACGCGTGACGGTGCTTTCCAGATTGATAGTACCGGTCAGATGGTCACGGCCAAGGGGCAGACAGTTGAACCTTCGATCACGATACCTCAAGGCGTCATCTCTCTAACGATTGGTTCGGACGGTACGGTAAGTGCTTTGGCGGCCGGTTCCAACGCGCCGACTCAGGTTGGAATTCTGCAGTTGGCTCAGTTTGTGAACCCAACAGGGCTGACACCGATCGGTGACAACCTGTTTGTTGAGACCGTTTCCAGTGGTGCACCACAAACAGGCACCGCGGGTCTAAACGGGCTTGGAACGGTGTTACAGGGTGCGCTGGAGACCTCGAACGTCAACGTCGTCGAAGAGTTGGTGGCCATGATCGAGACGCAACGCGCCTACGAAATGAACTCCAAGGCGATTTCGGCAGCCGATGAAATGCTGCAGTACGTGAATCAGAGCTTGTAACCTGGTGAAACATTCAAGCCCCCATTTTATGATTGAGCCGGACTTTCATGTGACTCCGGCCAGAGAGGTTCCGCCGATTCTGTGGTTGATTCTGGCGCTTGCGTTGGCAATGCTTTCCGGTTGCGCGAGTTTGGCCCAGAACAAGACCGCGGACATCGAGATTCCACACTACGTGACACCGGCCATGCCGGATGTGGCGACGACGGGATCGATTTTCAATCCTCATGGCAGTCTGATTCTGTTTGAAGATCTACGCGCTCGCCACGTGGGTGACATTCTGACGGTCAACCTTCAGGAAAGCACGGACGCCTCAAAGAAAGCCAAGACCAATTCAAAACGTGATTCGGATATGACCTTGGGCAGTCCAACGCTGTTTGGTCGGCCAGTGACCGTTAGCGGTATCAATGTTCTTGAGACCAGTGTCGATTCAGGCAGTGCCTTTGCGGGCGAGGGTGACAGCAGCCAAAGCAACAGCCTGAGTGGCAGCATCACGGTCACGGTGGTCGAGGTGTTGTTTAACGGTTATCTCCGTGTTGAAGGCCAGAAAAAAATCTCCATCAATCAGGGCAGCGAGTACGTGAGTCTGTCCGGAATTATTCGACCAATGGATGTAGCGCCAGACAATACAGTTTCGTCACAGTTGGTGGCTAATGCGCGGATATCTTATACCGGTGTGGGTACGGTGGCGGAATCCAACGAGGCGGGTTGGGTATCACGATTCTTTATAAGCAAGCTGTGGCCATTCTGATCATGATCAGAATTCGCAGCCTTGCAACAAGTGGGGGGATAGTGACGAAGGGAAACATGGGAGGGGAAGCCTTATGGGGATGTCTTCCTTGTTTTCTTTCGTCACTTCTTTTACCTATTAACACAGGAGTTCGAGCGCAATGAACAGAATCATTCCTACCTTGATACTGTCGGTGGCGATACTGTTTCAGTCGACGGCAATGGCTGAGCGAGTTAAGGACATGGCGCAGGTGGCGGGTGTTCGAAGCAACCAGCTGGTTGGTTATGGCCTGATTGTTGGATTGGATGGTACGGGTGATCAGACCAGCCAGGTATCCTTTACCGCGCAGAGCTTGAAAAGCATGTTGACCCAATTGGGTGTTGTAGTTCCCTCTGGGGTTAATCCTCAGCCCAAGAACGTGGCAGCTGTCGCCCTGCATGCGTCATTGCCGGCGTTTGTGAAGGCGGGTCAGACCATCGATGTCACCGCGTCATCTATCGGCAACTCCAAGAGTTTGCGTGGTGGCACGTTGTTGGCTGCGCCGCTGAAGGGCTTGGATGGAAAGGTCTATGCGATCGCGCAGGGCAATCTGGTGGTGGGGGGCTTGAGTGCCGGGGGTGCCGACGGTTCCAAGATTACCGTAAACATTCCCAGCGTCGGCCGCATTCCGAATGGCGCGACGGTGGAGCGGGAAGTTGCGAGTCCGTTTGCATCCGGCTCGAATGTGACGCTGAACCTTCATCGGGCTGATTTTACTACCGCCGATCGTTTAGCTACTGCGATCAATCGCGTAGTTGGCCCGGCCACGGCGGTGGCGCGCGATGCGGCATCTGTCACCGTGAGCGCGCCGTTCGATTCGGGTCAGAGGGTGGCGTTTATGTCCATGCTGGAGAATATCGATGTTGCTCCAGGCGAAAGCCCGGCCCGTGTCATTATCAATTCACGCACCGGTACGGTCGTGATTAATCGTCAGGTTCGAGTCACGCCGGTAGCGGTGTCTCACGGTAGTTTGACGGTAACCATCAGTGAGAACACCGAGGTCAGCCAACCGGGTGCATTATCCAATGGGACGACAGAAGTCGTGGCGCAGTCGGATGTGGAAGTTGCCGAGGGCAGTGATCGGATGTTCGTGTTTGATCCCGGTGTGACACTCAATACGATTGTCCGCGCGGTCAATAATGTGGGCGCGGCGCCCAGTGATCTGGTGGCGATCCTTGAGGCGCTAAAAGAAGCCGGTGCGCTGCGGGCGCAATTGCTGGTGATCTGATATGAGTGTGGATGTGTCAGCGACCGATGTCTACACCGACTTCTCCGGTTTCGCCGCGCTGAAGGCGCAGGCACGCGAGCATTCGCCCGAGGCAATCAAGCAGGTTGCCAAGCAGTTCGAAGGTCTGATGCTACAGATGATGTTGAAAAGTATGCGGGATGCGAATCTGGGTGACGGCTTGTTCGACTCCGATCAGGTTCAGGCCTCTCAGGATATGTATGACAAGCAGTTGGCAATATCACTCGCGGCACGCGGTGATTTGGGGCTGGCTCAGGCGATTGTCCGTCAGCTCAGTGGTGACACCGGTATTCCTGAGACGAGTGGCAAGTCGATTTCCGGCGACAGTCCGGTTGCCAGTATTCCATTTCATAACAGTGACATCGATACCGATACCGTGGCGATGCCAGCGCCGGTTGCTGCGCACGACGAACATGACTCGCCAGAATCCTTTGTCCGGGCGGTGTGGGACAGCGCCACTCGGGCAGCGCAGAAACTGGGCACGGATACCGAAGTATTGGTTGCACAGGCCGCGCTGGAAACAGGCTGGGGTGAGTCAATCAAGCACAGTCATGCGGGCAACAACAGTCACAATCTGTTTTCTATCAAGGCCGATCAGCGTTGGTCTGGTCCAACGGTGCGTATTAACACGTTGGAATTTGAGGACGGAATCGCGGTGCAGAAGCAGGCTGATTTCCGGGCCTATGCCTCTTACGATGAGGCCTTTGATGATTATGTCCATTTTATTCAGGGCGGTGAGCGTTACGGTAATGCCGTCGCACAGGCGGCTGCCCCCGCCGCTTATGTCGACGCGTTGCAAGATGCGGGTTATGCGACTGACCCCGCCTATGCGAGTAAAATCCTGCGCGTAATGAACGGCGATACATTAAAGAATGCGCTGGACAGTCTAAACAAAGAGGTTTCCTGACCATGTCATTACTAAGTACAGGTGTTTCCGGATTACTGGCGTTTCAACGATCACTGGCGGTCACCGGTAACAACATTGCGAACGTTAATACCGACGGTTATAGCCGCCAGCGCGTCGAACTGAGTTCACGTCAACCACAGTTCACTGGCGCAGGCTATGTCGGCAGTGGTGTTGATGTCACCGGGATCGAGCGAATCTACGATCAGTTTTTAGGTAATCAGGTCCGCAGCAGTACCTCCGCGGTTGCGTCCCTAGATAGCTACTATCGGTTCGCGGCACAACTCGATAGCATGCTGGCGGATCCGAATGTTGGCCTCAACCCGGCATTGAGCAGTTTTTTTGATGCCACGCAGGTGGTGGCAAATGATCCTGACTCGGTTCCGGCACGGCAGGTCATGTTGACCGAATCGGAAATCCTAGTCAGTACGTTTAATGAACTGGGTCGCAGTATTAATGACATGCGCGATCGGGTCAACTCTGAGTTGCGTGCCGCCGTGGGAGAGATCAACGGACTGGCCCAGTCCTTGGCGACACTCAATCAGAATATTGTCGTCGCTTCAGGGCTGGGTGCTGCGCCCAACGATTTACTTGATCAACGCGATGCACTCATCGGGCGCATAGCCGATCTGGTTGACGTCACGGTCATTGATCAGGATGACGGTGCACAAAATGTGTTTATCGGTAGTGGGCAGGCATTGGTGGTGGGTAGTACGGTATCCACCTTGTCGGTTCAGAATGGTGGCTATGAAGCCACAACCGTTGGCCTGCATATGACTACCGGTACGGGATCAGTCGATATTACGTCAAGTTTGGCGGGAGGCCAGATTGGTGGTTTGCTCGAGTTTCGTGATGAGGTGCTCAACAAGGCTCAAAATTCGCTAGGTCGAATCAGTCTGGGGCTCGCGGCTGATGTCAACGCGCAGCATGCGCTGGGTGTGGATCAAAATGGCCAGTATGGGGCGACCTATTTTCTGAGTGGCGGTCCCGCGGTTCTTCCCCATACCAACAATCTCGGTGGTGTGGTCACGGCGTCCTTGGTGGATACAGATAATCTCACCACCGACGACTACCTGTTAAGTTTTGATGGTGGAAATGCCTATACCCTGTTGAACCTGACCACGAAAACCGCTACTGCCATCAACACCGGTGGCGTATCGCCATTTACCACCGCAGAGATTGACGGTTTCTCAATCGAAATCACGGCCGGTGCCGCAGCAGGGGATACCTTCCTGATTCAACCGACCCGCAGTGGCGCATCGGATATCGCCTTTGCATTGACCAGCCCTGACCAATTTGCGGCTGCCGCGCCGCTGAAGTCTGCCGAGGCAACCAATGCCAACGGTGTGCCGTTGAATACCGGAACGGGTGCCATCACATTGCCGCAAGTATCGAGCACCACGGGATTACCATTGGGCGTGGGTGGTGACATCACCCTGACCTTCAATGCCAACGCAGTGGGTATAGGTCGGCCAGGTTTCGTATTAAGCGGCGGATTGGGCGGCTCGATACCCTATGATCCCGCCACCGAGAGTGCAGGTAAGACCTTTACGCTGGCTGGGATCGGTGGCGCAACGTTTTCGATGTCTGGTGTACCGGTAGTTGGCGATGCTTTTGTCATTACCGATAACCTCGATGGGCTTGGCGACAACCGGAATATGCTGGATATGTCTGCGTTGCAGACAGTGACGAATCTGTTGGGTGGTACCGCCAGTTATCAGGATGCCTACGGCTCGACGGTCTCAGATGTTGGTACCAGAACGTCGCGGGCCAGCCTTAATTTGCAGTCTCAACAGGCCCTGCTGAATCAGGCATTACAGGAGCGGGAGTCGGTGTCCGGTGTGAATCTGGACGAAGAAGCGGCCAATTTACTGATCTTTCAGACCGCGTATCAAGCGGCCGCACAAGTGATTGCAACCAGCAACACGCTTTTCCAAACCCTGCTGAATTCATTCCAGAGATAAGTTATGCGTATCTCAACTAATCTGTTGCAGCAACTCGGTATAAACTCGATTCTCGACCGGCAGGTTGATGTGAGTAAAACCCAGTTACAGATCTCTAGCGGCAAAAGCATCTTGACGCCCTCCGACGATCCCGCCGGGTCGGCGCGAATATTGGGACTCAATGCCTTTATTGGCACGCTGGAACAGTATCAGACCAACATTGATCAGCTTGAGTCGCGTTTGACTCTGGAAGAGGTCACGCTATCGTCGATGACCAACGTGTTGCAGCGGCTGCGAGAACTGGCGGTTCAAGGTGCGAATGACAGCATCGGCGTACAGGGGCGGGAAGGGATCGCCAGTGAGGTTGAGCAACGACTCGATGAATTCATGGGTCTGATCAATACGCGTGATGCCAACGGCGAGTATCTGTTTGGTGGCTTTCAGGTGAATAACCCACCATTCGAAGATTTGGGTGGCGGAAACTTTCGTTACATCGGTGATCAAGGTGTCCGTCAACTACAGGTGGGAACCGACCGCAGCATCAATGACCGGGACAACGGTTTTGATGTGGTGATGGATGTACAAACCAGTGCCGGTGGGTCGCAGGATATCATGACCACCATTGATGGGTTTTTGCAAAACATGCTGGCGGGCACATCGGCCCCCAGCGACATCGATGATCTCGATCTTGCGCTACAAAATATTCTTACTGTACGGGCCGGAGTGGGTGGTCGTCTTAACGCGCTGGACAGCCAACGCAATGTTAATGATGGCTTTGTGATTGAGTCGAAGGCATCGTTGTCACAAATTGAAGATCTCGACTACGTTTCTGCAATAGCCCTCTTTGAATCCCAGCTTCTGGCCCTTCAGGCCGCCGAACAAGCCTTTGTTAAGGTTCAGGGTTTGTCCCTGTTTAATTACCTCTAGTCTCCCCGTTCAGGTTCCACCGTCCTTAAACCGATCACCTGTCGACTACGCCGCGATCCTGGAACGGGCACATGATTTGGATGCCTGTGCAGTGGAGGGTGACCGTCTGCGCCAATGGGTGCATGACAACGGGATTCTGGAAGATCATCTAGACGACTGGATGCAGGCACTGGGCTGCGGTAATCAAGCTGGCGGTCAAGGCCGACTGAGGACCGCGGTGTGAAGCGGCCCACAAATGCCGCTGGCGGCGAAACTTTCCTTAAAGTTCGGCAAGGATTTGCCGTTAGTTACACCGGAAGCGGTAAATACTGCTCGTCAATGTGTGCAGTATATCCGCTAAATACAAACCTAAAGGTAGATTAATCAATAAGTTATGAAAACCTTATTAGGAGTTAGTTAACATGCCTATTTCAATCAATACCAATATTTCATCGCTGAATGCCCAGCGTAACCTCACTACTTCACAGAACGCTCTGGCTACTTCATTGCAGCGACTGTCTTCCGGTCTGCGTATTAACAGTGCGAAAGACGACGCCGCCGGCCTGTTTATTGTTGAGAAGCAGACAGCGGATATTCGTGGTCTTAACCAGGCGGTGCGAAACGCAGCAGATGGTATCTCACTGGGTCAGACCGCTGAGGGCGCCTTGGGCCAGGTTTCCGGGTTCATACAGCGTATTCGTGAAATCGCCGTTCAATCTGCGAATGCCACGGTTCAGGACCGCACCGGTCTGCAGGCTGAGGTAGATCAGCTGACTCAGGAAATTTCACGTATTGTTGACACCACCGAGTTCAACGGTACCGCTCTGCTAAGTGCAGCGTCCTCATTGAATTTCCAGGTAGGTCAGGATGGTACGAGTAACAATCAGGTTACTGTGAGCACCGCTTTGCTTACTGGCTTGAATACCTACGACGCTAACTTGACTGGCACCGGTACCGTGGACGTGAGTACGGCAGTGAATGCAGCAACTGCACTGGCGTTGCTGGATGCGGATATCGATACCGTATCAACTAACCGCGCAACGTTTGGTGCGGTTCAGAATCGGTTTGAGTCTGTTATTGCTAACCTTCAGAACTATGCTGAGAATCTGACGGCTTCACGTAGTCGAATTCAGGATGCTGATTTTGCTGCTGAAACCGCGAACTTGGTCAAGAACCAGATTCTGCAGCAGGCTGGTGTGTCGATCTTGGCACAGGCAAATACCTTGCCTCAGTCAGCACTGTTACTACTGCAGTAAGTCGGGAAATAAAAGACGTGTTGCCTGGGGCTTTGCCCCGGGCAGTGCTGATTTAATTAGTATTGGAGGTAATTGCTATGCCCGCTGAAGTCATTTCAGGTGTAGTTGCTCAGGTTTCTCGTCTTCAGGCAACACCCAGAGTTGAACGTATCGTTCGACCTGAAACGCCCGCACAAGGGAATCAGATCACCGCCGACGGCCAAGCCTTGCCGTTTAAACAGGGTTCCGAAGATCCAATTCCTCTCAAACTCGAGTCGGTTGTCACCAATCTCAATGAGTTTGTGCAAAGCATCAGCCGCGAGCTAAATTTCACTGTGGATGATACAAGTGGAAAAACGGTTATCAAAGTCATTGATTCCGTGACAGATAAAGTCATTCGGCAAATCCCGTCAGAAGAAGTTCTTGCGCTGTCTCGTCATCTGGACGAGTTGAGGGGGGTGATTTTTCAAGCCGAGGTCTGATTGGCATTGCTTTTGCATATACCGATACAAGTAATATAAGTATGTGCATAGGTGATTACGAACGGGCTGGCTGTATCGTGATTCATCGCTAGGAGAGTTAGCGTGCCAACAGTGAGTGCCCCCGGTCTGGGATCGGGTTTGGATATCGGTGCCATTGTCGATTCTCTGGTCGGTGTCGAGGCGATCCCGCTCAATCGTCTGAAGGCCGATGAGTTCAATTTGCAGGCCGATCTGAGTGCCTACGGCAAGTTAAAGAGCGCTCTTTCCAGTTTTCAGTCGGCGTTGTCAGACCTGTCATCGCTGGACAAATTTAAAGTATTCACCTCTACGTCTTCCAACGAAAGTTCCTTTACCGGCACCGCTGACAGCGATGCCGCCGGCGGTAGTTACAGCATCAATGTGACTGCGGTTGCCGCCGTCAACAAGCTACAGTCGGGCGCGTTTACCGCCTCGACGGATGTACTCGATACCGGCACCCTAACCATTGCCTCGGGTAGTGACAGTTTTGATGTGGTGATCGACGGTACCAATAACACGTTGGCAGGCATTCGTAGCGCAATCAATGAAGCATCGGATAACACGGGCGTGACCGCCACGATCATTACTGCCGATGCGGGTAGCTATCTGGTATTGACGTCAGATGAATCGGGTACCGCGAATGCAATCAGTGTGACCGTCGCCGGAGATGGTGACGGTAATGATGCGGACAATGCGGGATTGTCGCAGTTGGTCTATGTCTCCGGTGGAACCGAAAATTTGACTGAGCTACAGGCTGCAGCCGATTCGGTGGTCGCCATTGATGGGTTTACCATCACCAGTTCCAGTAACACAGTAACCAGTGCGGTTGAGGGCCTGAGCCTGAAGATCGAGGCGATCGGTTCTGGCACGCTAAACCTGCGTCGAGACGACACCGCGATCGAGGCATCGGTGCAGGAGTTCGTTGACGCCTATAACGAACTCAACAACACAATTGATGCACAACGCGATGGTCAGCTTGAGGCCGAAGGTACGCTGCTTACCATTGAAAACCTGATTCAGAATACCTTTAACACAGCCGCTAATATATCAGGCGGGGCGTTTTCCTATCTCAGCGAGATTGGCATTCGCACCAATGAAGAAGGCGACCTGACGTTGGATACATCAGACCTGCAGACCGCGCTGAATGCGGATTTTAATGGTGTCGCGCAGGTGTTTGCGAACAGCACCGAGGGTTATGTCGCTCGTCTGGATAGTTTGGTGACGAGTATTTTACAAACCGACGGCGTTCTTGATGCGCGTGAAGACGGGATTAACACGGAGCTTGAAACACTTGCCGACCAAAAACTGGTTCTTGAACGACGGCTGGAGAGTATAGAAGCGCGACTTCTAGCTCAATTTACCGCGCTGGATACGTTGTTATCATCACTCAACAACACCAGCGCATTCCTATCAACCCAATTGGCGAACCTGCCGACCATCGGCAGCAAAAAATGATCCGCCTCCTGACTACATAACAGGATCACACTATGATCTATGGTAAATCAAAACCCGCACTGGGTGAGTATCGCAATATTGGTTTGGAAACCGAAGTCGATCTTGCCAGTCCGCATCGACTGGTGCAGATGCTGCTCGAAGGCGCGCTCGACAAGATTGCCGTCAGCAAGGGCTGTGTGCAACGCGGTGAAATTGACAAGCAGAATACCCATATAACCTGGGCAGTGAGCATTATTAACGGCCTGAGGATGAGTCTGGACAAGACCCAAGGCGGCGAGATTGCACAGAACCTAGACGATCTGTACGACTACATGAGTCGCCGTTTGATGGAAGTCAGCCGCGACAATGATCTAGCCAAGCTGGATGAGGTCACGTCGTTGATCCTTGAGGTCAAGAGCGCTTGGGATGCCATACCCGGTACGGTGAAAGGCGATGCGAATACGCCATCAGAAGCCGGGCCGACATCGGGCGGGATTGCCGAAAGTGCCTAGCTCAGCCTGTTTACGGGCTCCGACCGTTGGCGACGTTATCGCCCTGAGTCAGGCGATGATTCAGTCCGCGCGTGCCAATGATTGGGACGCCGTGCAACTACTACAGCAACAGCGCGAAGGGGGTATTCAGTCCCTTTTTGCAAAGATTGAACCTGACGACCGAGAAATTCTGGCGCAAGCGATGCAACAAGTCCTCGACTACGACCGTGTATTGGTCACGCTCACCGAAGAGTATCGTGCCGATCTATCACGCCAACACAAACATCTAAGAACCGGTCGCAAGGCCGCCAGCGCCTACGTCAGCTTATAATCTGGTTCATCCCCAGAGGGGAGTCAAGGCGATTCCCTCATCCCACCCTTCTTCCATAGGCACAAGGGTGGACTCTCCAGTAAGGTCTATACTCACCCCGTATGAACGCCATAATTGAAGACCCACTCGCACAAGGCATCGTGCTGCAAGCAACCCTGCCGATGCGCTGGCGCGTGTTGGATGCCCCCCTCGATGAACACCACCTGATGTTAATGAACGACCGCAATGAGTCAACGCTGCGGCTTGTGCATGCCTTGGGTAGTTACCATGTCGACGTGGTTGCGGATGATTCGCCAGGAACGACCCCGGAACTCGCTCATCTTCAGTTTAAAGTCGATTTGATACTGGAGATGGTGGGTGAGTTATTGGCAAAACAGGTACAGATGCCCGAGCAGTGTTCCTTGCGCATGACGTCATCGGGTCTCGAATGGTCCGACCCCAGTCCACCGCCACAGGATTCGTCGCTATTGGTGGAACTGTATTTGAGTCTGCAGTGCCCACGTGGCATCGACGTTCCGGCACGGGTGGTGCGCGTTGATGAGAGTGGTTCGCTGGCCGTGTCTTTCGAGAGTTTGGGAGAACCCGTGAAGGAGTGGTTGGAACGGGTGATTTTCCAGCATCACCGTCGCGAGGTCGCGCAGTCTCGCCAGTCTCGGTGACAAAATTTTGACAATGCCGGTTCTCGGTGCTTAACTCCTATTACTTGGTGTAAACATTCCCTCACATGGGTGATAAATGGCCTTCGAGAAGATTTTAATTGTAGAGGCGGATGTCCAGCGCGCCGCCTATCTAAAGTCGATTCTCCGTTTTATCGAGTATGCAGTCGAAGTGGTTCCCGATGAGGATGCCGCGCTGAATGCGCTTGATGAGCCAAAATCGCTATTGGCGGTGATATTGGGTGTAGCGCATGCGGAATCGGTGGCACCGATTCGCAACAAGGCGGCGCGGATGCCGATTTTGCTCGCCGGCGATGCCAGTGCGCTCAACGGGGTTCCCGCCAGTACCAAAATCCTAGCAACCATCGAGTTGCCAGCGCGTTATTCCCTATTGTCCGATGTGCTGCACAAGGCGCAGATTTTTCGTGAAACCAGTAACGCTGGCGGGCGCTCGGTCGAGTTGTTTCGCAGCCTGGTGGGCAACAGTCGTGCGGTGAAGCACATTCGTACCCTGATTGATCAGGTTGCCGATTCAGAAGCCAATGTGTTGATTTTGGGTGAGTCGGGAACCGGTAAGGAAGTGGTTGCGCGTAATCTTCACTACCATTCCTCACGACGAAATAAACCGTTTGTGCCGGTTAACTGTGGTGCGATTCCCACCGATCTGCTGGAGAGCGAGTTATTTGGTCACGAAAAGGGCGCTTTTACTGGCGCCATCAGTGCGCGCCAGGGTCGCTTTGAGATGGCTGAGAACGGTACGCTGTTTCTGGACGAGATCGGCGACATGAGCATGGCCATGCAGGTCAAGTTGCTGCGCGTACTGCAAGAACGTACCTTCGAGCGTGTCGGCAGTAACAAAACCATCACCTGTAATGTACGTATTCTTGCGGCCACCCATCGTAATCTGGAGCAAGCCATCAGTACCGGCGATTTCCGCGAAGACTTGTTTTATCGTTTGAATGTGTTTCCGATTGATATGGCGCCACTGCGTGATCGGGTAGAGGACGTACCGTTACTGATTAATGAACTGGTCGCCCGCATTGAACATGAGAAGCGCGGATCGGTGCGGCTGACCCCTGCGGCGGTCATGGCACTGTGTCAATACAAGTGGCCGGGCAACGTGCGTGAGTTGGCGAATTTGATCGAACGGATGGCCATTTTGTTTCCCTATGGCATCGCCGATGTCGCGGATTTGCCGGAAAAATTTCGGCCAGAGGGCACGCCAATACCGATGGATCTCAGTGCCATTGCCGACGAGATGCCCGCGCCGATGCTGGAATTGAATATGGATCCCCGCCTGCCTCGTGATGGCATCGATCTGAAGGAACATCTCAGTAATCTCGAATACAGCTTGATCAAGCAGGCGTTGGATGAGTCGGACGGGGTGGTCGCGCATGCGGCCCGTCGTCTAAATATGCGACGTACGACCTTGGTCGAAAAGTTACGTAAATATGGCTTACAAAGGACCGAAGAGTCGGCGGGAATTTGACACAGGGCCTTTCCGGCTTCTGTAACTAATTGTATTAGAACACTTCTTAATTTCGGCACGAATATTGCTGCGTATGGGTCAGACAACGGCAGGTCGACGACCTGTCCCCCATATGGAGCAAACGGTACATGCGTGGCGAAGCGGCCTTAAACCCACAGGAACTCGAAGCAGCCTTCGTCGCATTTAATGCGATGTCGGAAACTTTGTCTGCGTCCTGGCAGGCGTTGCAGCAGCAGGTTTCCTCGCTGAGCGCCGAACTCGCGACTTCCCGTCGCGAGCGGCTCTATCAATTACGTGAGAAAGAGCGCTTGGCACATCGTTTCGCCGATTTGCTGGACGCGCTGCCGGGCGGTGTCGTGGTGATCGACGATCAGGGTCGGGTAGAAGAATTCAATCCGCAGGCGCAAACGCTCTTTGACGACATTCACAGCGGTGCCGAATGGCAGGCATTGGTGGATGACCTGTTGGTCGCCAAGCCTGGTCACGCCCATGAGTATGAGACTCGTGATGGTTTGTGTCTGAGCATCTCGGCACGCTCACTCGATGGTGAACCAGGACAAATTATTTTGCTGACCGACGTGTCTGAAACTCGGCGTTTACAGGTGATGCTTGATCGAAAGCAACGTCTGTCAGCGATGGGAGAGATGGCAGCCGGTCTGGCACATCAGATACGTACACCGATCAGTTCGGCTTTGTTGTACGCCTCACAGTTATGCGAGTGTGAACTGTCGACAACTGATCGCGCCCGATTTGCACAAAAGATCAGCGATCGTTTGCAGCATATGGAGCATCAAGTTGGCGATATGTTGTGTTTTGCTCGCGGTGCCGATGGCGAGTCATCGAGGCTTGATCTCGACGCCTTGCTGCAAGATCTTGATGACGAACTTGAGTCGCATTTGCAGGGCGATGAGGTTGACCTTACGGTTGATGCCACATCGATCGCGACAGATTCGGCTTTGAATCGATTGGTGATCAATCAGGATGCCTTGTTGGGTGTCCTGACGAATCTGGTTCTTAACGCGATACAGGTTAGTACCGAAAAATTGACTATTTCTTTGCGTTTCGGGCTGACTGACCAAGGCATGATAATCGCCTGCGAGGATGATGGCCCAGGCATATCCGATGACGTGTTAGCCAGAATTTTTGATCCGTTTTTCACCACCCGTAGTGATGGTACCGGCTTGGGATTGGCCATTGCGCGATCTGTGATGCACGCCCACGGCGGTTCCATTGAGGCGCGTTCCGTTATTGGCGATGGCACCCGCTTCGAACTCTTTATACCGTTTCCTTCCGAGGTAACGCCGTTGATCCAACCGATGGCGGATGACAGCGCGGATGAAACTTCCCCTTTCAAACTGCAGAAGGCTAAGTAGTAATGAGTGCAAATGTTCTAGTAGTTGAAGACGACCCCTCCTTGGGAGAGGCCCTGAGCGATACCCTGAAACTAGCGGGATACTCCGTGTTGATGGCCAGCGATGGGCGATTTGCGCAGGATCTGTTGCAAACCGAACACGTCGACATGGTGATCAGTGATGTGCAAATGCAACACGTCGATGGTTATGACTTGTTACGTCATGTACGCGCAAACTTTCCGAACTTGCCGGTCTTGCTAATGACGGCATTCGGAACGGTCGAGAATGCCGTCAGGGCGATTCGCGAGGGTGCGGTCGATTATTTGGTTAAACCCTTCGCCGCTCAGGATCTGGTGTCTGTGGTGCATCGGATCATGTCCAGCCACAGCGGCACGGATCAGGAGCCGGTTGCGGTCGACCGACGTACCCGCGAACAGTTACAACTTGCCAAGCGAGTGGCTGGCAGCGAAGCGACCGTCATGATCTACGGCGAGAGTGGCACCGGCAAGGAAGTGGTTGCCCATTACATCCATGATTGTTCACAGCGTCGCGACAAACCGTTCATTGCGATCAACTGTGCGGCGATACCGGAGAACATGCTCGAAGCGACCTTGTTTGGCTACGAAAAGGGAGCGTTTACCGGCGCCTACAAGGCGTCCCCAGGAAAATTCGAACTGGCACAGGGTGGCACCCTGTTGTTGGATGAGGTCTCGGAGATGGATTTGGCCTTGCAAGCCAAACTGCTACGAGTGTTGCAAGAAAAAGAAGTCGAGCGTCTCGGTGGTCACGACACCATCGTATTGGATGTTCGAGTACTCGCGACCACCAACCGTCGGTTGCGTGAGGACGTGGCGGCGGGGCGTTTCCGCGAAGATCTGTTTTATCGGCTTAATGTGTTTCCACTGTGTGTGCCACCACTGCGAGAGCGCCCGGACGACATCCTGCCAATCACCCAGCGCTTGCTACAACGCCACCTTGCGAAAGGATCGCCGATGCCACATCTGGGTGCGGGGGTGGAAGAGCTGCTGCGCACGCACAGTTGGCCGGGCAATGTGCGCGAACTGGAGAATGTGGTTCAGCGTGCACTGATCATGCACGTCGGTGATGAGATCAAGCCGGTCGATTTTCAGTTTGAGACGGAAGCGATGGTGGTTGCGGCGCCCGCGCCGGTTTCTAAGGAGGCTAGCATCGCAAACGACGAGGGTGGTTTGGGAGACGATCTGAAGTCACACGAAGATCGTTTGATTTTGGAAGCGCTGCTCAGTGAACACGGTTCGCGCAAGAATGCGGCAACCAAACTGGGCATCAGCCCACGCACACTACGCTACAAACTGGCGCGCATGCGTGAAGCCGGCGTTGTATTACCCGGTTAACCGGTTCAAAGGAGACAAGCGATGAACAGAGTGGATGTCGATCAAGTACTGGGTCAAATGCGAGCGATGGCCGCGCAGGCACAGAACAAGCCAGCGCAGTCGAATGATACGCAGGGTCCCGGGTTCGGGGATCTGTTAAAGAACTCCATCAACAAGGTCAATGACGTTCAGTCTCAGGCCGGGGCAATGGCAAAGGCATTTGAGACAGGGCAGGGCGAAGTAGATCTGTCACAGGTTATGGTGCAATTGCAGAAGGCCAATGTCTCGTTTCAGGCAATGGTTCAGGTCAGGAATAAATTGGTTGATGCCTACAAAGACATCATGAGCATGCCACTGTAAGTGGTTACCTCGAGTTCAACTAGAAGAAAGTAATCGATATGGCGAATCTACAGGAATTATCGGTCCCGGTTAGTGCGCTCGGCAAGATGCCGGTGGGCAGACAAATCGGCGTAATGGTAGGACTGGCGGCAAGCATTGCTATGGGTGTTGCGGTGGCACTGTGGTCGCAGACGCCGAACTACACCCCGGTCTATGGCAGTTTGTCGGGGCGCGATGCATCGCAGGTCGCAGACGCGTTGATGGCCGCGAACATCGACTACATTGTCGAAGAGGGAACCGGCGCGATTCTGGTACAGCCAGGCAGTGTGCATAGCGCACGCATGAAGCTGGCGGCAGCAGGGTTGCCGAATGGTTCGGGCGACGGCTATGAGTTACTTGACCGTGAGACGGGTTTTGGTCAAAGTCAGTTTCTTGAAAATGTACGCCATCGGCGTGCGCTGGAAGGTGAGATTGCGCGGTCGATTTCCGCGTTAACCAATGTAAAGTCGGCGCGCGTTCATCTCGCGATACCGAAGCAGTCCGTGTTCGTGCGTGAGCGCCGCAAGCCCAGCGCGTCGATCGTGATCGATCTGTATCCCGGTCGCACACTTGAGCCGGGCCAGGTTGATTCCATCGTGCATCTGGCCTCGGCCAGCGTACCCGAATTGCAGCCAGGAGAGGTCACGGTGGTGGATAACCGTGGTCGTATGCTGAGCAGTCGTTATGGCGATGGCAATTTGGGAATGGCGACGCGCCATTTTGAGTACGCCCAAACGGTAGAAACCTCGTTTGTGAAGCGCATTGAAGACATCCTGGGTCCGATTCTTGGGGCGGAGCATGTGCGTGCGCAGGTGACGGCAGAGATCGACGGATCGGCGCTTGAACAAACACAGGAAACCTACAATCCGGATCAGCCCGCGCTGCGCAGCGAACAGGTATCGACCGATCTCAGTAATCTACCCTTGGGCGCGCAGGGGATTCCGGGCGCGCTAAGCAACCAGCCACCGGCTGCGGGTATCGCTCCAGAAGATGCGATTGGTGCAGAGCAGTCGGAGGCATCTCAGGGTCCGGGTAACTCGAGCGAACGTGCGACGCGCAACTATGAACTTGATAAAACCATTAGCCATATGACCAAGTCAGCGGGTGCGATTCGACGTCTGTCGGTTGCCGTTGTCGTTGATCATCGCTATGTCGCCGACGCAGAGGGTGTGATGCAGGCGCAGCCACGGAGCGTGGAAGAGATGGAGCAGATATCCAGTCTGGTGCGCGAGGCGATTGGTTTTGATGCGCGCCGTGGCGACCGGGTGAATGTGATTAACAGCCAGTTTCAATTGCCCGAGGCCGTTGAAGCGTTGCCCGTACAGCCGATGTGGGAGCAGCCGTGGTTCTGGGATGTGGTGAAGCAGGGCCTTGGTGCATTGTTTGTGCTGTTTGTGTTGTTTGGCGTGTTGAAACCAACCCTCCGCAGTCTGGTGTCGAGAGAGGCAGAGACGCAAGCAGAGGCAGAGGCTGGTCAAGTAGCGGCACTGGGGGCACAGGCAAATGATGATGTATTGAGCCTGAGTCGTGATGGCGTGGCGCAGTTGGGATCGCCAGAGGGTTATGAGCAGCGTTTGGAAATCGCACGTCAAGCGGTTCAAAACGATCCAAAGCGGGTCGCACAGGTCATGAAAAACTGGGTAGATGCCAATGAGTGAAGCAGCAGAACTTGCCGGGCCGCAACGTGCCGCGGTATTCCTGATGGCCTTGGGCGAGACTGAGGCAGCGGAAGTATTGAAGCACATGGGACCAAAAGAGGTGCAGAAGGTGGGCCAGATTATGGCCGGTCTGTCGAACGTCACTACGGATACGGTTGAGGCGGTGATGGATGATTTCGTTACGACCATCAGTTCGCAGACGGCACTGGGCGTTGATTCCGACGAATACATACGCAAGGTTCTGGAGAATGCCCTCGGTGCGGATAAGGCCGGTGGCATGATCGACCGAATCTTGTTGGGACGTAACAGCAAGGGTCTGGAACAACTCAAATGGATGGATTCACGCGCGGTGGCTGATCTGATTCGCAATGAGCACCCACAAATTATCGCCATCGTGTTGTCTTATCTTGATTCTGATCAGGCCGCTGAGGTACTGACACAGTTTCAGGAACGTGTGCGCGCCGACGTGGTACTTCGTATCGCCACCCTTGAGGGAATTCAGCCGGATGCATTAAAAGAACTGGACGATATTCTGGAGAAACAGTTTTCAGGTAACTCGAATGTCCAATCGTCGAAAATCGGCGGTATTGAGACCGCAGCGGATATCATGAATATGGTGGACAGTTCTATCGAAGCTCAGGTTATGGATCTGGTGAAGCAGGCAGATGAGGACGTCGGGCAGTCAATTCAGGACAAGATGTTTGTATTTGAGAATCTGATTGATGTGGATGACCGTGGTATCCAGGCGTTGTTACGCGAAGTGGCCAGTGATGCCTTGATGCTGGCACTACGCGGCGCAGATGAAGGATTGAAAGAGAAGATCTTTGGCAACATGTCCAAACGCGCAGCAGAAATGATGCGCGATGACCTTGAGGCGGCACCCCCGGTTAAGGTCAGTGATGTTGAAGGTGCGCAGAAAGACATTTTGGGCGTGGCGCGACGCATGGCCGATGCGGGTGAGATTCAGCTCGGCGGCGGTGGCGGCGACGATTTTATCTAGGAATTGAGATGGCAACCCAGTCAAAAATAATAGGCAATGACACCCAGACCGATGCTCGGGCATGGCAGATGCCGAACGTGGGCGGCGCTGAGCCAGTGACCGCTAACGGCCTTCAAGGATTACAGAAATCGGCTTATGACGAGGCCTATGAGGAAGGCAAGGCAGCCGGTTTCGAGTATGGTCATCGCGAAGGCTTGGAGTCAGGCCGCGGGGCACTGACACAGAGGTTGAAGTTTCTGGATGGCCTGTTGAGCACATTGGATACACCACTGGCTGATCTCGATGACCAGATAGAGAACGAACTGACCACCCTGGCGATCGCGATCGCCAAACATCTTATTCGACGTGAACTGAAAATTGATCCAGCCCAAGTGGTAGGCGTGGTACGCGAGACCGTCAAGCTACTGCCAGTTACCGCACGCAATATTTGTTTGCATTTGCATCCATCTGACGCAGAATTAGTGCGCGAACTTCTCGAAGTACACGACACCGATCTTGGCTGGCGCATTGAAGAAGATCCGATCGTAGCCCGAGGCGGCTTGTTGGTGAACACCGATTCGTCGTTTATTGATGCCAGTGTTGAAAACCGTATTGCGTCAGTGGCATCATCGTTGTTGGGCGGTGATCGATCCGAGGACAAGGAATTATCCGTGAGTGATGATGCGGAAACCGCCCAGTCATGAATTCAATTTCGCCTGACGACGGTGTTGAACCGACAACTGACCGCAGCGCCATATGGACCGCCCGACTCAACGCCAACATTCACAAGTTAGACCAAGTCACCCCACCACCCGTTGAGGGAAAGCTGACGCGTATGGTTGGCCTCACGCTTGAAGCCGTGGGTTGTCGAGCCGCGATTGGTGGGCGTTGTCTGATCAAGGGCAGCCGAGGTCATAGTATCGAGGCGGAGGTGGTCGGCTTTGCCGGTGACCGTCTTTATTTGATGCCAACGGGAGATATACAAGGACTCGAACCCGAGTCGCGCGTCATACCCACTGGACATACTAGCGAGGCGCGTGTCGGTATGGGGCTTCTGGGTCGTGTCCTCGACGGGGCCGGCAATCCATTGGATGGCAAAGGCGCGCCTGAGGTCACAGGAACCATGCCATTGACCGGGCGACAGATTAACCCGCTTGCGCGCGGCCCAATCACCGAGCCACTGGATGTCGGCGTACGTGCGATAAACAGTTTGCTGACCGTTGGTCGTGGCCAGCGTATGGGTTTGTTTGCCGGCAGTGGTGTCGGCAAGAGTGTTCTGTTGGGCATGATGACGCGCTATACCAGTGCCGATGTGATCGTGGTGGGGTTGATTGGTGAACGAGGCCGTGAGGTACGAGAGTTTGTGCAGAACAGCCTCGGTGAGGAGGGTCTTGCCCGCTCTGTTGTTATTGCCACACCTGCGGATCACCCACCGCTGATGCGGATGCACGGTGCCATGCTGGCGACGTCCATTGCAGAGTATTTTCGAGATCAGGGCTTAAACGTACTGTTGTTGATGGATTCATTGACACGATATGCGCAGGCGCAGCGAGAAATCGCATTGGCGATTGACGAGCCACCGGCAACCAAGGGTTATCCACCCTCGGTATTTGCCAAGTTGCCACAGTTGGTCGAACGAGCAGGCAATGGTGACAAGGGTTCGGGATCCATTACTGCCTTTTATACGGTGCTGGTAGAGGGCGATGATCATAATGATCCGATAGCCGATGCTGCCAGAGCGATTCTCGATGGTCATATTGTGTTATCCAGAGAACTCAGTGAGGCCGGGCACTATCCCGCGATCGAGGTCGACGCCTCCATCAGCCGCGTGATGAACGACATTGTTGATCCCGAGCAAATTGGTTTGGCGCGACGTTTCAAGGCAATGTACTCCACCTATCGTGCCAATCATGATTTGATCAATGTCGGTGCCTATCAGCCGGGCAGCGACCCACGCGTGGATGAGGCCGTGGTGTTTCACCCGCGTCTGATGTCGTTTTTGCAACAGGACATGAATGTTTGCGTTCCGCAGTCGCAAAGTATTCAGGCATTGTCAGAGCTGTTGGCGACTGAAGAGGTTGCTGATGAGCGTGTAAACATCCGTGAGGGTGAGTTGGCATGACACGTCGATCAGTGCGTCTCCAGCCCGCGGCCAATGTCGCCGAAACCAGAGAGCGAGTCGCTGCACGAGTCTTTGGCGATGCGCTCGGCACGGTGCGTACGCAGGAGGCCAAGCTGGTCGAACTGGAAACCTATCGAGATCAGTACTCCAGCGATTTTCACAGCGCCAGTTCGATAGGGATGGGTGCCGCACAGCTGCAACACTACCGATCCTTTCTTGGACGTCTGAACGAGGCGATCAAGGAACAGCTCCGAATTATCGATGAGGTCCGGCGTCAGTCCGAGGGGCAACGGCAGGTTTGGCTAAAAAAACGTAGCAAGATGAAGGCCATCGAACGCGTTCTGGAAAAATGTCATGAGGACGAACGGGCGGCACTCGACAGACACGATCAGCGCATCATTGATGACCGCGGTGGGCGCTCGAAACGCAAGAAGTCTACCCGAGGCTAGTTCGCGCAGGCCGAAGTTGGCACAGATACTGCTCTTCTCAAGGGGAACGTTATTGATACGGACCCTTAACAATGAGCTTGCCACTAATTTCAACGCTCGAAGCCGCAGTCATACTGCCGACTGGCGACATGTCTGAACGCGCCGTAGAAGGCCTGAATCCGCGGCGGGGCGATGTTCAGGAACCGCCGTTCAAGCAGATTTTGGGCGCTAATCTGGACGCGGTACAGGCTCAGCTATCACCCGAAGATGGGGTTATCGATGCGCTAATGCCGGGCAACAGTTTGCCGCTAGACGGCGATGATTTGCCGCTTGAAGCGCTGACTGGCCTGTCCGTTAGTGAACCGGCCATCCCGCGTGATCTTGTGGTTGCCCCTGTTGTTACCGGCCAGTCTGTTATTGCCGATCAGCCAAGCGTAATCGGCGCGCCTGAAGCGGTCAGAGAGACCGTGCCCGTGGTTCCACCAGTATGGGTGGCGAGCGAAATAACCCCCATTACGATGTCGCCGCTGCCATCGGTAATAACAACCACAACGGCGGCAGCAACCGTAATGGCGGAACCAAAGCCGTTATTACCTAGCCCGTTCGTACTCGAACAAGTCGAACTGCGCACGACTGCGGCGACGACCACCCCAATCCAGACGGGTAGCCCCCTGACTTCTATAACAGAGAGCCAGCCGCCATTGCCGATGCAGACCGCGTTGAATTCGCTGCTGGGTAAAGCCTGGCAAGACCGAATACCTGATGCTCGTATCGATCCTGTCATTGCCAATATAGCGGGAGATGCACGATCGCCAGTGATGCCCAATATCATGGCGGCGACTGCCGTCTTGATTCCGTCCACCGCATCCACCGGGGCTGAAACAGCCGCGTCGATGGAGCGACCCGTGGGGCAATCCGGCTGGGGTGAAGATCTGGGTAATCGTATTCAGTGGATGATTGGTAAACATCAACAGACCGCACAGATTCGATTGAATCCTACTCATCTCGGGCCGATGGAGGTCAGGGTAACGGTAAAAGATGACCAAGCCCACGTGGTGTTGATTGCGCAAAACGGTGTGGTTCGAGAAGCGTTGGATGCTGCGTTGCCAAAGCTACGCGAGATGTTGGCCGAGCAGGGCTTGAAGTTGGATGACGCCGACGTTTCAGAGCGCGAGTCGTCAGAACAACAAAATGGCAGGATGCGAGACAAGGCAGAGCAGATGGCCGGCGCGTCAAAAGGTGGCGAGCAAAGCAGCAGCGATGAGAGCGATGAATTGCTCACAGATCAAGGAGCACGCGTACTGGTTTCAGACTCCCAAGTCGACTACTTCGCCTGATCTGTGATCCCGGCCTTTATTCATTGTTCGGGGCGTTCCTGCGGATGATGGAAACTATTTCTACAGTGAAGATCCGCGTCTTCACGTCGATTTCCCGCCGCGACGCCCCCCCCAAATAACGTCAAGTATTCGGCGTCATGCCATCTGTAATTTTTAACCTATTGTTTTAATTGTCCTATTTATTTATGTCGGTAATGGCACAGGTCTTGCAACTGTTGCAATGAGTTTTATTGCTAAGGAGCAAGAACATGGCTGACAAAGAAGAAGACGTTGATTTGGGCGAAGGTGAAGAAGGCAAGGGTGGCAAGAAAAAGCTGATTATATTTGCTGGGATCGGCTGGTTGGTATTGCTGCTCGGCGGAGGCGGCGCATTTTTTATGCTCAGCGGTGGTGACGAAGAAGCGCTTGCTGGCGGTGAAGATGCGGCAGAAGAAATCATTGAAGAGCCAAAGATGGCAGTTTATCACGCGCTTGAACCGGCCTTCGTCGTTAACTTCCCGGGCAACAGCAAGCATCGCTTCTTGCAACTTGATCTCGAGGTGATGGCACGCAGCGAGGAAGCGATTGCTGCGGTCGAGCAACACTCACCAATGATCCGCAATAATTTGCTGATGTTGTTTGGTGGCACCGATTCTGGTGATCTCCGCACCCGTGAAGGTAAGGAAAAACTGCGCGCCGATGTGTTGGCCGAGTTGCAGAAAATCCTCACCGATGAAACGGGCGAGCCAGGTGTTGAACAGGTTTTCTTTACCAGCTTTGTGATGCAGTAGCGCCATGCCTGTAAACGATCTCCTTTCGCAGGACGAAATCGACGCGCTGCTGCATGGCGTCGACGATGGCGACATCGAAACGGAAAGCGATGAGCCGGTTGATACATCGGTCGCACAATCGTTCGATTTTCAGAGTCAGGATCGAATTATTCGCGGTCGATTGCCGACGCTGGAAATGATTAACGAGCGGTTTGCGCGGCACTTTCGTATCAGCCTGTTCAATATGCTGCGTCGTTCCGCTGACATCAGTGTCGGCGGTGTGCAGATGATCAAGTTTTCAGAATACGTGCATACCCTGTTTGTTCCGACCAGCCTTAATCTCGTCAAGCTGAAACCGTTGCGTGGTACTGCACTGTTCGTGATCGATCCCAATTTGGTTTTCGCGGTGGTCGATAATTACTTCGGTGGTACCGGGCGTTTTCACACCAAGGTCGAGGGACGCGAGTTTACGCCGACCGAATTGCGTGTCGTGCAGATGTTGTTACAGCTCGCGTTTGGGGATCTGACCGACGCATGGAAGCCAGCACTGGAACTTGAGTTTGAGTACAAGAGCTCAGAAGTAAATCCTCAGTTCGCGACGATTGTTAGTCCCAGCGAGGTGGTCGTTGTCACGCGCTTTAACATCGAGATCGAGGGTGTCGGTGGTGAGTTCCACATTACCTTGCCGTATTCGATGATCGAGCCTATCCGTGAACAATTGGACGCGGGTGTTCAGAGTGACAGCAGCGATGTTGATCAGCGCTGGGTGCATTCACTGCGACGGGATATAGAACACGCCGAGGTTGAAGTAGCCAGTGAGTTAGGTCAGACCACGCTGACGGTCAGCGACATTATGGGTCTGAGTCCAGGCGACATCATTCCGATTGATATGCCAGAGACGGTATCGGTTGATGCGGAGGGTGTGCCGCTATTTCTCGGCACGCTGGGTGTCTCGCGTGGCAACTCGGCCATAAAAATTACCAAGGTTATCGAACGCGATGACCCAATTGAAACCATGATTGACTAGTGGGTGAATGTAATGAGTGAAGAATCTGAAGACGAAGGTGTAATGGACGAATGGGCCTCTGCCCTCGAAGAGTCCGGAGACAGCGAGGCGGCAGAAACAGCGATTTCTGAGTCGGTGGTTGCCGCAGAAAAAGCCGAGTTTGAGAATCTAGAGCCAACGGCGCTAATACCGGAAGGTGATGTCAAGATGGATGTGATTCTCGATGTTCCGGTCACCATTTCGATGGAGATAGGGCGCACCCATATCAGCATACGCAACTTGTTGCAGTTGAATCAGGGTTCGGTTGTCGAATTGGATCGTCTAGCAGGCGAACCCATGGATGTACTGGTCAACGGGACCTTAATCGCCCAAGGTGAAGTCGTTGTCGTCAACGAAAAGTTTGGTTTGCGACTCACTGATGTGATCAGTCCTTCGGAACGCATCAAGAAGCTCAAATAGACGATGAATGACAAGCTGAAATTTTGGTTTGGTCTGCTGCTTGCGGGCGCCTGTTATCACGCAGGCAATGCGAATGCGGCAGGCATCAACGATCAGGCCGAGACCGAACTCCCGCAATTGCTGGTGGGTGGTGAAAACCTCACCGATTACTTTCAGGTGTTTTTGTCACTCGGGGTAGTGGTTGCGGTCATTCTGGCCTGTGCCTGGGCGCTTAAACGCTTCACCCGAATCGGTGTTGGCAGCGGCAATCTTCGCGTGGTGGGTGGTTTGTCAGTCGGGCCACGTGAACGCGTTGTTCTGGTTCAGGCCGGTGATACCCAAATGTTGATCGGAGTCGCGCAAGGCTGTGTGTCACGTATCCATACCTTTGATCAACCAATCGCCCCCGTCGCACCAGAAGTGGTGGAGACATCCTTTATGGATCAACTGAATCAGTGTTTGAAGAAAGCCAAGGTAGCCCGCCATGCGTAGTTTGCCGAATCCATGGATGTCACTGTTGGCGATGATTGGCGCCATGCTAATGATGATGGGGGATGCATCCGCCAATGGCGTGATAGAGGCGTTGACGATTTCCTCAGCCGAAGACGGATCGCAGACCTATTCGTTGACGTTGCAGGTGCTCGCGTTGATGACCGCACTGACGATGTTGCCAGCGGCGATACTGCTGATGACCTCGTTCACACGGATTATCGTGGTGTTGGCAATACTTCGACAGGCACTCGGTACCCAGCAAACACCCAATAATCAGGTCTTGATCGGCTTGGCTCTATTTTTAACCATGTTTGTGATGCTGCCAGTGACAGAGCGCGTGTACAACGATGCCGTTCAGCCTTACCTTGAGGAGCAAATTGAGTTACCCGAAGCACTGGAGTTAGCCTCAAAACCATTTCGAAGTTTTATGCTTAATCAGACTCGTGAGAGTGATTTGATGATGTTCGCTGAAATATCGGGAGAGCAACAGATACAAACACCGGAAGACGTTCCGTTCTCGGTGCTGGTATCGGCATTCGCAACCAGTGAACTCAAGACCGCTTTCCAGATCGGATTTCTTGTTTTCCTTCCCTTTCTGGTTATTGATTTGGTGGTCGCCAGCATTCTTATGTCGATGGGCATGATGATGTTGTCGCCGATGATTATTTCGCTGCCGTTCAAGCTTATGTTGTTCGTATTAGTTGACGGTTGGTCACTAATTATGGGCACCTTGGCCGCCAGTTTTTTTACCTGATATTAGTTGCGGATTGACGAGGTAGTAATGACACCAGCTGACGCCTTGGCCATTGGCCAACAGTCTCTTGAAGTGACCGCATTTCTGGCGGGTCCGATTTTGCTGTCCGCACTTGCGGTTGGTTTGCTTGTGGGTATGCTGCAAGCCGCGACCCAGATAAATGAAATGACATTAAGTTTTATCCCCAAGCTATTGATAACGCTGCTTGTTCTATCGGCAATGGGGCCGTGGATGTTGCAGTTGATCATGGGCTTTACGGTACGCCTGTTTACCAGTATTCCCGGCCTCATCGGGTAGTCTGGACCGTGTTGGCAGATGGTTATCACCGACATACAGATCACCGAATGGATAGGCCGTTTTTTGTGGCCATTGTTTCGCGTCGGCGCAATGTTGATGGTGATGCCGGTGTTTTCAGCCCGCTTTGTTCCGATGCGGGTCCGAGCGGCATTCGCGATGTTACTAACCGCGGTTATCTCGCCGGTGTTGCCCGACGTACCGCAGGTCGATCTGTTAGGTGCGGAGGCCGTGTTGGTGGTTCTGCATCAAATGTTGATTGGCGTGGCCATGGGCATGGTGTTCCAGATTATTTTTACCTCGATCGCCTTCGCTGGACAGGGTATTGCGATGAGCATGGGTTTGGGCTTTGCCTCTATGGTTGATCCGCAAAATGGCGTTCAGGTACCCGTGATTTCCCAGTTCTACATCATCATGATTACGTTGCTGTTTCTGATCATGGATGTGCATCTGTTGTTGTTTGCATTGATGGTTGAGAGTTTTCATTTGCTACCCATCGGGATTGAGGGGATCAGTCCCAGCAATCTATGGGCCCTGATCAATTGGGCAGGCCAGGCATTCGCGAGTGCGTTGTTGATTGCACTGCCGGCGATCGGCTCGCTTCTACTCGTCAATATCTCGTTTGGCATCATTACGCGTACCGCGCCACAGCTCAACATTTTCGCCGTCGGTTTTCCGATCGTGATGGTACTCGGCTATATCATCCTGAATATCACGCTGCCCAATTTGCCGTTGTTGTTTAACAACATGATTGAGGGTGGGTTTGAGATCCTGCGCTCTGCAGTGCTTGGAGGCACTCGCTGATGGCGCAGGAGACCGGGCAGGAAAAAACCGAACAACCGACCCCGAAACGGTTAGCCGATTCGGCGAAGAAGGGGCAGGTTGCCCGATCCAGGGAACTGACCACAGCGATCGTAATGATCACCGCTGCCTCTGCCGTGTTCCTGATTGGCGGCGATATTGTTTCCGGTCTGCATCAGATTATGGTCAATGGCTTCACCATCAGTCGCGAACAGGCTTTCCGCGTCGACCTGGCGATGCCTCACATGGCCATGATGGTCATGAGCGGCTTTATGTTGATCGTGCCATTTGCGGTGATGCTGTCGGCTGCTGCATTTTTTGCGCCGATGGCCTTGGGTGGTTTCGTTTTCAGTATGCAGTCAGTCGCGCCCAAGTTCGACAAACTGAATCCGGTGAAAGGGTTGGGGCGCATATTTGCCGCACGTGGACTGATTGAACTGATCAAGGCGTTACTTAAATTTTCGCTGGTCGGTGCGATCGTCGTGGGTTTGCTGTGGCAGTACTCAGATACGTTTCTTGGGTTAGGAAATTCGACCCTCGAGAACGGGGTCAGCGATATGGCCGGTATATTGCAGTGGGGCTTTCTGTTGCTGAGTTCCGCGCTGTTATTGATCGCCGCGATTGATGCGCCGTTTCAACTTTGGGATCACCACAAAAAACTGCGCATGACGCTGCAGGAAGTCAAGGATGAGAGCAAAGAAACCGATGGGCGACCGGAAGTCAAAAGCCGGATTCGTCAGTTGCAAAGAGAGTTATCTCAGGGACGCATGATGGATGCCGTTCCAGAGGCCGACGTCGTGGTGATCAACCCGACTCATTATGCGGTCGCACTCAAGTATGACCGCGATGGCAACGGCGCACCAGTGGTAGTGGCGAAGGGGGCTGATCTCGTTGCGGCGCATATTCGAAGCCTTGCCATCGGCAACGACGTGCCCTTGTTTCAGGCGCCGCCCTTGGCACGCGCACTGTATGCCAATGTCGATATCGATGAGGAGATCCCTAGCGGATTATTTCTCGCCGTGGCCCAAGTACTGGCCTACGTTTTTCAAGCCAACGATGTTATGCGCTTTGGTGGCGTGATGCCGGAGCGACCCGAATATTTCGATATACCCAAAGAATACGTAACGCCATGACCCCATATTTAGGTGAGTATTGATATGAACGCAGCTGCACTACCCATGCCCATTCAGGAGCTGTCTCGCGCCGGAATCGGTGTGCCGATTTTGCTGGTCACGATGTTGGCGATGCTGGTTCTTCCGATGCCGCCGTTATTTCTTGATGTTCTGTTTACGTTCAACATCGCGCTGTCGATGGTTGTGGTTTTGGTCGTCGTGTATACCCTCCGACCACTGGATTTCACCGTGTTTCCAGCTCTATTATTGGTTGCGACGCTGTTGCGACTTGGTTTGAATGTCGCCTCCACCCGTGTGGTGCTGCTCGAAGGCCATACCGGCGGTGGAGCGGCGGGTAAGGTCATCGAGGCGTTCGGCGATTTCGTTGTCGGCGGTAACTATGCGGTTGGCTTGGTGGTCTTTGCGATTCTGGTCATCATCAACTTTGTCGTGGTGACCAAGGGCGCGGGGCGCGTGTCAGAAGTTACTGCTCGATTTACCTTGGATGCGATGCCTGGCAAGCAAATGGCAATCGACGCAGATCTGAACTCCGGTTTGACCACGCAGGATGAAGCCCGTGCCCGTCGCGAAGAGATTGCCCGCGAGGCCGACTTCTACGGATCCATGGATGGTGCTAGCAAGTTTGTTCGGGGTGATGCTATTGCCGGCATTATGATTCTGTTTATTAATATCATCGGCGGTCTTTCTATTGGCATGTCTCAGCACGATCTATCGTTCTCTGTGGCGATGGAAAACTACGCACTATTGACTGTCGGTGACGGTCTGGTTGCACAAATCCCGTCCCTGTTGTTATCCACATCGGCAGCGATCATTGTCACTCGGGTGTCCTCAAGTCAGGACATGGGTGGGCAGGTGATTTCACAGCTGTTTGATACGCCTAAAGCCCTGATTGTTACCAGTGGTGTATTGGGGTCCCTTGGCCTGATTCCAGGTATGCCGAATCTGGTCTTTCTGGCTTTGGCCGCGATTTCTGGTGGTGGTGCCTGGCTCATTATTGAACGTGATAAACAAAAGGCTGCTGCACAAGCGATTGATGTCCCGTCTCAAAAGGACAATGAGGTGCGCGAGCTGAGTTGGGATGATGTGCAGCCCGTTGACATTATTGGACTCGAAGTCGGTTACCGGCTGATTCCGCTGGTCGACAAGACTCAGGGTGGTCAGTTGATGAGTCGTATCAAGGGTGTTCGCAAGAAGATGTCGCAGGAGCTGGGCTTTTTGATTCAGCCGGTGCATATCCGCGACAACCTGGACCTGAATCCCAACGCCTATCGACTCACGCTGATGGGAGTGACCGTTGGTGAAGCCGAGGTTTATACCGATCGCGAGCTTGCGATCAACCCGGGGCAGGTGTTCGGTACCCTTCAGGGGATTGAGACCAAAGATCCTGCCTTCGGTCTGGATGCGGTCTGGATACCGTCCGATCAGCGCGATCATGCGCAGACCCTCGGCTTTACCGTGGTCGACCCGGCGACGGTGGTGGCCACCCATCTCAGCCATCTTCTGCAAGAGCACGCCCATGAACTGCTGGGGCATGAGGAGGTGCAGAAGATGCTCGACCGTTTGGCGGAAACCACGCCGAAGCTGATTGAGGACCTGGTACCCAAGACCCTGTCAGTCGGTGTCGTCGTCAAGGTCCTGAAAGAGCTTCTTCGTGAGCAGGTATCGATCCGCGATATGCGCACGATCGCCGAATGTTTGGCTGAGAATGGCGCCAATAGTCAAGACCCCGTCACTTTGACCAGCGCTGTTCGGGTTTCACTGGGTCGAGGAATTATCCAGAAAATCAGTGACATGGGACAAGATCTTCCGGTTATTACGCTGGGTCCACAATTGGAACAGTTATTGCAACAGTCCTTGCAAGGTGTCGAAGGTGGCGGTGTTGAGCCGGGCCTAGCCGATCAGCTGATGACGGCATTGCGCGACAACGTCGCTCAGCAGGAAGCAGCCGGACATACCCCAGTCTTGCTGGTGTCGATGCCGATACGAACCTGGGTAGCGCGAATGGCGCGCCACTCGGTCCCGGATCTCAACGTGCTGTCGTACAACGAGGTTCCGGATGAGAAACAGGTGCGTGTGGTCGCCACCGTCGGTGGTCAGGAAACTCCTGATCAGTAACACCAAAACCAAAGAGTGATTGGAATCAGATTGAGATAGCCCATGAAAATCAAACGAATATTTGCGGTAGACATCCGACAGGCGATCAAGCAGGTACGCGACCAACTGGGAGCGGATGCGGTGATTTTATCCAACAAGCCGGTGGATGGAGGTATCGAGTTGGTTGCCGCGATTGACTATGACGAAGAGCTGCTCAATCAGGAACAGCAGGCGTTCGAACCCAAGATGAACCCGTTGCTGAAGATGGTTGATGATGCGTCCTCGATTGAGGTGCCCCGCAGTGATGATGTTGCATTGCCGCGGTCTAAAAATCGTTCTCGATCATCCCCGAACTCATCAAACAATGATCAGAAGTGTGCGCGTATCGATTCACATATTGAGTGGAGTCAGGATCCGATGCTGGTGAACATGCGCGATGAGCTCAGAGTGCTGCGCACCCTGGTTGAGAGCCAAATGTCGGAATGGACCTGGCGTCAGACTCGACGTCGTCAGCCAGCACGAGCGGAGTTGCTGCGTCGATTAACACGCCTTGGGTTCTCGGGGCCGTTGTCGCGGGAGCTGGTCGACGAAGTTGCCGACGAGTCCGATTTGGAGCAGTCCTGGCATTTGCTGCGCACCGCAGTGACGGCGCGAATACCGATTAACGAAACCGAAATTATTGATCGCGGCGGGGTGGTCGCGTTGGTGGGGCCGACCGGTGTTGGAAAGACCACTAGCATAGCGAAAATCGCCGCACGCTTTTGTCAACGCTACGGCGCTCGCAATTTGGCATTGGTGTCTACCGATGGCTATCGTATCGGTGCGCAGGAACAATTGGTGAACTACGGCCGCATACTGGATGTGCCGGTTCGCGTGGCGACCAACGAAGACGAATATCGTATCGCGCTGAACAACTTCGCCGACCGTCGTCTGGTGCTGGTGGATACCGCAGGCATGAGCCGACGCGACCATCGACTTCTGGATCAGCTGAAGTTGCTTCAGTCTGCCAATACTCCCGTGAGTACCTACATGGTTCTCTCGGCAACCACTCAGGCCAGCACGCTCGCGGAAACGGTGCGCGCCTACGAATACGCTTCTCCACACGGTTGCATTATCACCAAGGTCGACGAGGCCACCGGCCTGGGGCAGGTGATATCGAGTGCGATGACTCATCAACTACCCGTGTCCTATATAGGCGATGGACAGCGCGTACCTGAGGATATTCATCGTGCGCGCGCGTTGGAGCTTAGCGAACGTTGTTGGTCGATGTTGGATGATCCCACCATCGACGTTGACGAAGAAATACTGATTTCAAACTTTGGAGGACTCACAGCCAATGCTAACTAATTCAGCACTGGATCAGGCCGCAGGCTTGCGGCAGATGGTCAGCCCGAAGCCCGTCAAGGTGATCGCAGTGGCGAGCGGCAAGGGCGGCGTAGGTAAAAGTAACGTATCAATTAATCTCGCAACCTGCATGGCCGCGAATGGGCACAATGTAATGTTGTTGGATGCGGATCTTGGCCTGGCTAATATCGATGTTCTGCTGGGTCTTAGGCCAATCTATAACCTTTCCCATGTACTCGATGGCGAGCGCACTCTGGACGAGATTTTGATGACGGGTCCCGGTGGTATTCAGGTGATTCCAGCGTCTTCGGGTATGCAGCACATGGCGGAGCTAAGTCCCGCCGAACATGTGGGTGTAGTCCGCGCGTTCAGCGAGTTGTCTTACGATGTCGATACCCTAATTATCGATACGGCCGCAGGGATATCGGACAGCGTGGTGACTTTCAGTCGGGCCGCGCAGGAGATTGTTGTGGTGGTCTGTGACGAACCCGCATCGATTACTGATGCCTATGCGTTGATCAAGTTGTTGAACCAAAGATACGGTATTAACCGCTTCCGCGTGCTTGCCAATATGGTTCAAAGTACTCAAGAAGGCCGCAATCTTTTTGCGAAAATATCGAAGGTAACAGACAGTTACCTCGATGTGATGCTCGATTTCTGCGGCATTATTCCATTTGATGAATTTATTCGTAAGTCCGTTCGCAAACAGCGTGCGGTTAGTGAGTTGTTCCCCCGAAGTCGCTCTGCGCAGGCGTTCAAGAACCTTGCCCGCAAGGCCGATAACTGGCCATTAGCGGCCAGTGCGGGTGGGCATCTCGAATTTTTTGTCGAGAGACTTATCCAATACGGTGTAACCGATCAGGAGGTAGTGAAATGAGTGGGCTGGCAGCATATTCCGAGAAAAAGGGTATAGATCAGAATCAGGTCATCGAGGACCACGGGCCTCTGGTGAAACGGATCGCTTATCACTTAATGAACCGTCTGCCCCCGAGTGTGCAGTCAGACGATTTGATTCAGGCCGGCATGATTGGGTTGCTTGAAGCAGCGCGTAACTACGATGCCACGCAGGGCGCGAGTTTTGAAACCTATGCGGGAATTCGAATCCGTGGTGCGATGTTGGACGAGATTCGTCGTACCGACTGGACCCCGCGATCGGTTCATCGCAAGGCCAGAATGGTCGCCGAAGTGATGCGAGCGATTGAAAATGAGAAGGGTCGAGATGCGCGTGACTGCGAGGTCGCTGAGAAGCTTGAACTATCGCTCGATGAGTATCACCAAATTCTTAAGGATGCCTGTGGCTGCCGCATGTTCAGCTTCGAAGACATTACCGAAGTGGGTGAACCGTTCTACGAGCGAATGTCAGAACATCAGCCAGGTCCACTGGAAGGTTTGCAGAAGCTAGATTTTAAAAAGGCCGTGTCGAAAGCAATCGCCAGTTTGCCAGAGCGTGAACGCTTGGTGGTCGCGATGTACTACGACGAAGAACTAAATCTGCGTGAAATCGGGCAGGTACTGGGTGTGAGTGAGTCACGCGTGTGTCAGATCCATGGTCAGGCAATGATTCGACTGCGGTCAAGAATGAACGATTGGTTTATAGAGAACAAGTAAGACGACGACAGACCGATAGGATATCGATCTGAATTATTTGTCACTAAGAGTAACTGTTCGGGAGGCGACCTTGGACAAGAACATGAAAATATTGGTTGTGGATGATTTTTCCACAATGCGGCGCATTATCAAGAATCTGCTGCGCGATCTGGGTTTCCCGAACACGCAGGAGGCAGATGACGGTAATACGGCGTTACCGATGTTGCAGACAGGGCGATTCGATTTTCTGGTATCCGACTGGAACATGCCCGGAATGACGGGAATTGATCTGCTCAGGAATGTCAGGAATGACCCAAAGCTCGCAACCATGCCGGTTCTGTTGGTTACCGCAGAGTCCAAGCGGGCGCAGATTGTCGAGGCAGCTCAAGCGGGGGTAAACGGCTACATTGTTAAGCCGTTTACTGCGGCGACACTGAAAGAAAAGATCGACAAGATCTTTGAACGTGTTGACGGTTAGAAAATATCCCAGCGGCAGGACAACAAAATGAATAATGAAGCGGTGGAGATGGCGATTCCTGTCTCAGAGTTACTTAAGACCAATGTCGGTGAGCGGCATCATCAGATCGACAAGATTCATGGTAAACCCGTTTCGGATGCCCCGCTGGGGCCGCTGACGACCCAAGTCAAAGACTTTCTCGATCAGGCAGAACATAAGTCTGGTCTGGTGCAAACCAAGCTAACCGATAGATTACTGGCACAGGAATGTCAGAATCTTACCGGACAGATTAACCGCCGGGTGATCACGAGGGTGGGCGAGGTCGAAACCAGCTTGGTTGATCTGGTGCGGCTATCAGGGGCGGATAGGTCAAACCGCCACAGCTCAAAAGTGGACGATCATGGCTTAAAAGGTGGTGGGCCGGCTGTGCCGGGGGTAGGTTCGGATTCAGACTGGGTTAATCGGCAGGATGATGTCGACGACCTGCTTTTAAGTTTGGGTTTCTAATAATAGCGTGACGGGCCGCTGAAACCGGCGGGAATCAATGAGTATAGATACAGACGACGAAATACTGCAGGACTTTCTGGTAGAGGCGGGTGAGCTGCTAGAACTGCTCAGCGAGCAGCTAGTGGCTCTCGAGCAAAACCCGGAAGACAGCGATCTTCTCAACGCGGTATTTAGAAGCTTCCATACCATCAAGGGCGGCGCGGGTTTTCTCGCCATCAACCCGTTGGTGGACGTATGCCATCGCGCCGAAGACGTGTTTAACGTGTTGCGTCAAGGCGAACGAGTAGCCGATGCCGAGTTGATGGACACCATACTGACGGTTACCGACGTGGTCAACACGATGTTTGACTCGGTCCGGAATGGTGAGGATCCCGAGCCTGCGGACGCTGCATTATTGACCTTGCTTGAGGGGTTTTCCAGTGCGGACGCTGGTGGCGCAAGCGCCGCGCCTATGCCCGAAGCACCAGCAGGGGAAGAATCTCCGGTCGATGTCAGCGTCGGTGGCGATGAGATCTCCGATGACGAATTTGAGGCCATGCTCGATGAGATTCATGGCAAAGGCCGATCACCAACTGGGTCACGCGCTGATACTGGAGAGAACGAGAGTGTTGGGGTAGCACAGACGCCCGCAGCAACTGCAGCGGTTACACCTGAATCCGTGGTCGAAAAGAGAGTTGAAACGAAGCCGGCAGTGGCGACGGCCGAGGTGGCAAAGAAACCCAAGAAAGTAACAGAAACAACCGTGCGGGTGGGTACTGCCAGACTCGATCGGATTATGAATATGGTCGGCGAATTGGTATTGGTGCGTAACCGGCTGCAGACCTTGCGCTCGGCGACGGGCGACGACGATGTTACCAAGGCGGTGGCCAATCTCGATGTTGTGACATCCGATCTGCAATTGACGGTCATGAAGACTCGAATGCAACCGATCAAAAAGGTATTCGGCCGGTTTCCACGCGTGGTTCGTGATCTTGCCCGCAGTCTGAGCAAGGAGATTGAGCTCGAACTGATTGGCGAAGAAACTGACTTGGACAAAAATCTTGTGGAGGCGCTGGCTGACCCGTTGGTTCATCTGGTGCGCAACGCGGTTGATCACGGTATTGAATTGCCGGATGACCGCGAGAAGGCCGGCAAGTCACGCCAGGGCCATGTCATTTTATCGGCTGAGCAAGCTGGTGATCATATCGTGTTGTCAATCAAGGACGACGGCAAAGGCATGAATGCAGACACACTGCGCGGGGTTGCGGTTAACAAGGGTTTGATGGATGCCGATGCGGCCGCCCGCCTCGATGACAAGGAGTGTTACAACCTGATTTTTGCGGCTGGATTCTCGACCAAGACGCAGATATCTGACGTCTCTGGGCGTGGCGTCGGTATGGATGTAGTGAAAACCAGTATCGTGAAGATGAACGGTACCGTGGAGATCGACTCCGAATTCGGCAAGGGTAGTGAGATCCTGATTAAGGTGCCATTAACGCTCGCCATTCTGCCGACATTGATGGTCACGTTGCAGTCGCAGATTTTCGCATTGCCACTCGCCAATGTGGTCGAAATTTGTAACCTCGATTTAACCAATACCAACGTTGTTGACGGTAAAAATGTGATCGTGGTTCGTGACAAGGCATTGCCGCTTTTCTTTTTGCGCGACTGGCTAACACAAGGTGGCCCTCCTGCTGAAGAAGAGACGCAAGGGCATATAGTGATCGTTCGGGCAGGTAATGAAAAGGTTGCCTTCGTGGTCGATCAACTGATTGGGCAGGAAGAGGTTGTGATTAAACCTCTGGGTTCGATGCTGCAAGGCTTGGCTGGTTTGGCCGGGGCGACTATCACAGGCGATGGACGGATCTCATTGATTCTGGATATTCCCGGTTTGATGTCGCGTTACGCGTAATGATAGGTCGGACAAGGAGTGATGGGTGATGCGAATAATTCGAGTACTGGTGGTAGAAGACTCATCGTTTTTTCGTGCTCGGATTAAAGCGATTCTCGAGCATGATGGAGATATCGAGGTGTATCTGGCTGAAAATGGCTTGCAAGGGGTAGATATGGCGCGCACCTGTCATCCAGATGTGATTACCATGGATATCGACATGCCTGAAATGGACGGCATCACGGCGGTATCGAAAATCATGCGCGACTGCCCGGTGCCGATACTCATGTTTTCTGCATTAACGTACAGCGGTGCCAAGGCAACGTTTGATGCGTTGGCAGCCGGAGCCGTTGACTTTCTGCCCAAGCAACTAACCGATATTGCTGGCGACCGAGCAGAGGCGGAACAGATTTTGCGCTCGCGGATTCGCACACTCGGATCGGGTGGCGCCGAGAGATCGATTCAATCCGCATCCACCGTAGCGTTGAGTTCACACGTTTTGACCCACCCTGATCAAGCCGGTGTGGCGGTGGACCTAGCGACCAAGGTCGAAGTGGTCGTGATCGGTACATCGACTGGCGGGCCGGTTGCGTTGGAACACATTCTTACTCGATTGCCAGCCGATTTTCCGTTGCCAATCGTATTGGTGCAGCACATGCCAGCGCACTTCACCGGTGCATTTTCGCATCGCCTTAATCAGGCGAGCAAGATTGAAGTACGTGAGGCCAGAGACGATGATTTGTTGGAGCCTGGCGTGGCATTACTGGCGCCAGGTGGTATGCAAACCAAAGTCGTAGCGAGCGGAGGGCAACGGCGGTTGCGAGTCGTGGTGAGTGATCACGATATGACCTTTAAACCATGTATTGATTATACGTTCGATTCAGCCAACGCAACCTATCCGGGGGCGGTGCTTGGAATCGTGTTAACAGGAATGGGAAGCGACGGGTGTGAGGGCGCTCGCCATTTGAAGCAGGGTGGTTCTGTAGTGTGGGCACAGGATGAGGCCAGCAGTGTTGTGTACGGAATGCCTATGGCGGTATCAAAAGCCGGATTGGCTGACAAAGTGATGCCATTAGAAGAAATTGGCGCTGGATTAGCGGCAGTTTCGTGACATAAAAGGTCGAGTGACCAGGTATGGATATACTAAGCATTGTTGGCGTGATTCTCGGGTTTATGGCGATCCTGGGGGGGAACGCGTTGGAAGGTGGGCATCTGGATTCGCTGTTTAATATGCCAGCGTTTGTGATCGTTGTGGGTGGCACCATCGGCGCGATCATGCTGCAGACACCCGTCAAGACCTTTGTCGCGGCCCTGAAGGCAACGCGCGGTGTGTTTTTTCCTCCCGGTGTTGTGGGTTCGGGTATCGTCGCAAAGATGATTGACTGGAGTAACATCGCCCGACGCGATGGTCTGCTGGGTCTCGAGGCAATCGCAGAAACCGAGACAGATCAGTTTGCACGCAAGGGTCTGCAACTGTTGGTAGACGGAAGTGAGCCCGAGTCGATTCGATCATCACTTGAAGTCGAACTTGATGCGCGAGAAACCCGCGATCTACAGGCGGCCAATGTATTCGAAGGCATGGGCGGCTATAGTCCAACCATTGGCATTATCGGTGCGGTCATGGGCCTGATTCATGTGATGCAGAATCTGGCGGACCCGAGCATGTTGGGCGCAGGTATTGCGACCGCCTTTGTCGCCACGATCTATGGTGTGGGTCTGGCAAATCTGTTTTTCCTTCCGGTTGCATCGAAACTTAAGAGTCAGGCTCTTAGCCAGTCGCAGATGCGAGAGATGGTCATTGAAGGCCTGATCTCGATTGCGGAAGGTGAGAATCCTCGCGCTATCGAAAGCAAGCTTCGCGGGTATCTGTCCTGATTAACTTGCACAAGGCTGGATAAAATTATGGCGCGACGCAGGCGGATCGAAACTCAAACCAACCACGAACGCTGGTTGGTCTCCTACGCAGACTTCATCACGCTGTTATTTGCATTTTTTGTTGTGATGTATGCAATCTCGAATGTGAATGAAGGCAAGTACCGCGTGCTTTCCCATTCTCTGGAGACCGCATTCGGTGCTGGGCAGGGCGCAGGTATCATGCCGGTTACATCGGGTAGTGGACTGCTGTCCGGCGGGTTTCCTGAATCCGGTTCGAAGATGATTGATTTGCGCAGTATTCGTGTATTCCCCAAGTTTCAGGCGTTGGCCGACGATGATGATCCCGATCAGAACGAGAACCATCAGGCTGAGAAGGAACGTCTACGCAAGCTGGCGGGTGAGATACGCCGCACGGTTGCACCTTTCATTCGTGATGACTTGATCGAGGTCAGTCGCAACGATGATTGGGTTGAAGTGGAGATGAAGAGCAGCCTGTTGTTTGAGAGTGGTAGTGCCGAGCTCTCCGATGAGGCGATCCCGGTTTTAAGCAAGCTGGCGGCTACGTTACTTCGATTACCGAATCCGGTACATGTCGAAGGATTCACCGATAATGTTCCCATCGATACCATTGAGTTTCCATCGAACTGGGAATTGTCTGCGGCTCGCTCTGCGAGTGTGGTCCATCTGTTCGCGCAACAGGGACTTACTCCGGAACGAATGGCGGCCATTGGCTACGGCGAGTATCACCCCATCGCGGATAACGATACATGGGAAGGACGAAACGAGAATCGTCGCGTTGTATTATTGATTCTGGCGAATAATCTGGCACGACATTTTGTTCCCGCGCAAGCGCCAGAAGAGATATTGAATTCAGCAACGGGTCCGCTGTCGGATGGCGATAACCAATGAAGGTCTGGGCGGTTGCCAATCAGAAAGGTGGCGCAGTCGGCTTGACGAGTATGAGTGATGCCGATAGCCACGAGACACACTCGCCTACCTTGCCTTGCCTGAGTTGGCGTTGGAGTCTTATCTCGACTCGTTGTTGCGCGATATTGATGATGCCAAACACGCGCAGTCGATGTTTGAACCTGATACAGCGATTGAGGGCTATCTTGACGATAACACGAAGGATTCTACCGGCGATGATGACGCATTGTCATCGAACTTCGACGAGCCATTTCAGGCGCTGGTGTTTGCGGTCGATGGAGTTCGTTTTGCCGCGTCGCTTACTGACCTGGAACGCATTGTCACCTGTGACGATGCGCTTACCCAATTGCCCGATCAAGCCTAGTGGTCGCGGGATGACGTGCACTGGAAGGGCGAGGGCGGTCGACGGCCCTGGTTGGCCGGCACGGTGGTTGAATCGATGTGCGCCTTGCTCGATTTATCCGCGTTGAGGGCAATGTTGGCATGAATAATGCTCTTTACTTAGCAAATGACCAAGAATTGACGCTGTCTGCCCAGACCAGTGATCGAAACAGAGGATAAGGTTTATGAGTGGTCTAATGAAAGTGGTAAATGATCCAATTGTACAATGGGTTACCTTCCGTCTTGCCGATGAGACCTATGGCATCAATGTGATGCAGATTCAGGAAGTACTGCGGGTTACGGAGATCGCACCGGTTCCGGGTGCGCCTAACTATGTATTGGGTATTATTAATCTGCGTGGCAACGTGGTTACCGTAATTGATACCCGTACAAAATTCGGCCTGATGCCGAAGCAAGTCGATGATCTCAGTCGTATTGTGATTATTGAATCCGATGGGCAGGTCGTTGGCATGATGGTAGATAGTGTGGCCGAAGTTGCGGATGTGCGCGAGTCGGAGATTGATTCGGCGCCAAATGTTGGTAACAACGAATCGTCACGTTACATTCAGGGTGTATGCAGTCGGGAAGACTATCTTCTGATTTTGGTCGACTTGAACAATCTTCTGACCGCGGATGAATGGTCGGACATGGGGGTGTTGTAACCTTCACGCCCCGTGCGTGGTAGGGCATTCGTATCAAATGAGTTAATGAATAGATGATCGAGATACGTGACATAGTGCGATCCGTCCCGGTTACTCGGCCCCAGGCGAGCGAGCGGACCAAGCGTCGTAAAAAACAACAGGATGAGAGCAATCGCGATTCGAGACAGGGGTCGCAGCATAAGGACAAAGATTCCGGAACCCATATTCCGGATCATGTTGACGAGTATTGTTGAGGTAACTCCCGCGTGGATCCAGTATTAATTACAGCAGTCAGTGTGGCCGGCATCAGCTTGATGGTGGTGGCTGTTACGGCGCGCAAGCTGGGCGCGTTGCGCAAACAAGTCGACACCTTCCAGGTAATGTTAGAACCGCAGGTTCGACAGACCAGTGATGATCTGGCCGCGTTGTGCTCGGCTGCGTTGGGCACCGATTTGCGCTTTGTCCGACTGGAATCGCGGACTCGTTTGCTGAGTGAACGTCAGGATCGAATAGAACATCGGCAGGAACGTGATCGACCTTATGGTGAGGCGATCAGACTGGTTCATGACGGGGCGAACGCTGATGATCTGATGCAGACGCTCAATCTGACCAACAGCGAAGCTCAGCTTATCGTTACGATGCATCACGCCGAGAGCGTGGCGTAGATCTGATTTCATTCCCTCACCCCAACGCTCTCTCTGGGAGAGGGTTGGGGTGAGGGCCTTACTTCGGCGCTAGCTCGGTACTGGGTCGACCAATATAATATCCCTGAGCGTAATCCACCCCGAGCGATCGCAGCAACTCCAGCGTTTCCTTATTCTCAACAAATTCCGCCACGGTGCGTTTGCCGAGTGTCTGCGCGATTTCGACCATTGAGCGGATCAGTACCTGATCAACCGGGTCACTCACCGCGTTCTGCACAAAAGATCCATCCAGTTTCAGGCAATCAACCGGTAGATTCTTCAGGTAGGTGTAAGAATTGAATCCTGAGCCGAAATCATCCAATGCAAAACGACAGCCGAGCTTACGGATCTGAAGAATCATATTGCGCGTGTGTTCGAAGTTTGCGATCGCCGCAGTTTCGGTGATTTCAAAGGTAATGCGACGGGCGTCGACGTGCGTGTCACTGAGTAGTTGCCGGATGGTGTCTGGCAACGAGGGGTCTTCAAACGCATGACCTGACAAATTGATATTCAGACAAATATGATCCTGGTCTGGGTCAAGCGACCCAAGCGCTCGGATGGCTTCGGCGACAACCCATTGGTCGATGTCATGGATCAGTCCCATGCGCTCAGCCACCGCAATAAATGGCTCGGGTTCAGCCAGAGAACCATCCTCCGCGCGCATGCGCACGAGCGCCTCATAGCGCTCAACGCGGTCGCGGGCAATGTCATATACCGGCTGAAACAGCAGGGTGAAGCCATCATTGTCCAACGCATCGCGAATACGCGGTATCCAGCTGGCATCGTGGTTGATGCGTTTCACTTCGGGTTCGTCTGCACAAAACAAATGCACCGTGTTACGACCATGATTTTTTGCAATAAAACAGGCTTGATCGGCCTGCGCGAGATAATGACTGGGTGACGCGGTCGAGTCTGGCTCGATCATGGTCACACCAATACTGGCACTGATGTCGTATGTCTGGTTATGTAACGAAACTTTTAGCTGGGCCAGACTGCAACGCATCTGGTTGGCTTTATCGATCGCCGTCTGCTGGTCAGTATCTTCGATCAGCAGTGCAAAATCATCACAGCTGATTCGGGTAAGGGTGTCTTCAGGGCGTGCGTCACTTTTAAGCTGTTTGGCAACACTACGGATCAGGCTGTCGCCAGCCAGATGACCTTCCGCTGCATTGATAATCTTGAACTGATCGAGATCAAAATACATCAGCGCGCTGTGACAACCCGTGGCCTGAGTCGTTGTTATGGCACGTTCCAGTGCTTGTTCCAGATAGCGCCGGTTGAACAGTCCGGTTATGTCATCGTGATCGACCAGATAGCGCAAGCGCGATTCCATGTCGCGGTGACGCACCAGCTCGGCTTCACGATGATCCGCGTACAGGCGATGGGCGTCGCGTTCATGTTTCAGACGCAGCGCATTGATCAGTCGCGGCAAGACCTCGGCCGGGCGGAACGGCTTCAGAAATACGTCGGTGATGTTGCCGCTGCCATCGACGGTGGTGTTGTCCGGCGCATGGGTATTGGCATCCATCACAGAAATCACGGGAATGCCACGCCACTCGGGTTTGCCTAACAGGCGGCGATAGAGATCGGCGGGTTCCAGTGTGGAGGAGTCCTCATAGGCCATGATCACATCGATATCACAACGCTCATCGACGGTGCCCTCGCGTAATCGAGTCATGGCGTGGGGACTGTCGCAGTATTCGAGACAATGCGTGAGGCCTACCGATGCCAATATGGTTTCGATGAACTCCATATCGGTGGAGTAATCGCTGATCAGGAGGATACGCATTCCTTCGAAATCAAGCGGGCACAGATAAGGGTTGGACAGTTGTTGGCGGTGTTTTTTGACCAGTTGGTCCGCAAAACTCGCTGCAGTCTTACTACTTGCGGGCATAGCTATGGTTTTTCTGTAAACCGATTTCGTAGCTCCATTCGGCACCGGTAGTTACAGAAATCCTCCTGAGTGTAGTTATTTTTTTTATTCGGGAAAACAATCGCTTGTCTAATCCCCTGTATCGATCTTTTGCGTCGATTGCATTTAAAACTAGACTATAGTTCAAGGAAAATCAACTAAATAGGACCATTTAGTCATCTAACGGCTGCGAAAACCATCGGAACAGACTGATTTTCGGTTGGGAGAGCCGGGTCTGCCGCTTGTTCCCCAACACAAAACCTCACTCTCACAGCGAGCGGGTCAGGCCGTTCCCAAAAACAAATCACCCTCTCCCACAGGCCACAGGCCACAGGGAGAGGGTGAGGGGATCATTGGCTAGTCATCAAACCCTTCCGGCACCCGGCCCGAGACCATAAACGCAAACGCGATGACCTCCGCCACCGCGCGATACAGGCTATCGGGAATCTCATCGCCGAGCGGCAGTTGTGACAGCAACACGCTGAGGTCAGGGTCGCCATGCAGTGGCACATCATTGGCCTCGGCGAGTGCAATGATTTCTGCCGCGACCAGACCTTTGCCCTTGGCTGTGACGCGCGGTGCATTGTCGCCATCGTATTGCAGCGCGATGGCCAGATCAGGTGGATTGATAACGCGATCTTTCATGCGCGTTCGTCCAGCATTTGATCGGCGGGTGCGATGAGATCAACCGAGGGTGGTGCGTCGATACGACAATCCAAATGTCCGACGCTGAGGCCGGCTTTTTCAAAACGGGTTTTTAGATGCTCGAGCTTATGCTGCAAGCGCGAGCGACTTGGTTCACTGCTGGGCCAGAACACAGTTGATACCTGATCGTCGTCAAGACTGACGCGCGCGGTAATAGGCCCAAGATCACCGATATCAAATTTCAACACCACGCTCCAGCCAGACTCACCAGTTGCCACCGACGCATCGGGGTCCTTCTGTACCAGCAGAGCAAAATCGTCAATTTGTTTGCCGTCACGCACCGGTAGTTCCAGTGACCACGATGGCTGAACGCGATCTTCCGCCCCATGGGCACTGATCGGCGCCAGTTGTCGTGTCTGGATTCGCGCTAGCGCGCCTTCGGTCAACGCGATCAACTCGGCAAGCTGACGACTGGCCGGGGTGTTGCGAGTAACGGACGCGGATTTTGCAGCTTGTTGTCGCACCACTTCTTGAATAAACAGTTGTTTCAGCGAGATCTCAGGGCGCGGCCGCGTAGACGTGAGCGGCGCCAGCGGCGACGCCGACGAGGTTGTCGCCTGGTCGTGGCGTAGGGTCGTGCCCTTTGACGATGCCGTAGAGGTGAGCGCAGTTGGCGGCGCGGGGGGCAGCGTTGTCTGAGGCGGTGTCGGACGACCAGATAGTGAAGGAGTGGCGGTCGCAGCCAGTGACCCCTTCGCCTTGGTCGTGGCGTTTCCCGCGGGTGGCTTGGGTAACTGTTGCTTGAGGTCACGGAACAGTTTTAGCAAGGCGTGTTTCAGATCCCGTCGCAGTGGCGAGTGGATGGGTGATAACGGTGTCTTTCTGGTTGTGGTTTGACTCAGCGCCGATTCCATAAATAACCCGGAGTGACGAATCGCGTGGCGTAGACCTTTTGCCGTGGATACCTGTTGTCGGGATGGCAGCACCGACAGCACCTGTCGAGCCAGGGGTGCGAGCAATAGGGTTGCCTTGTTGGGTGTCTCGGTATTTGCGCTGACCACGATGGACATCAGGCGATCCATAATCATGCGCACCGGTTGTTGTCGAGGTAAGTTGTGGCGCAGGCCTTGAATGACTTTGTCAGCCACGTGATGGGTTTTGATCGGATCTGTCACACGCAAGGTCGGTTGCGTGCCTGCCTTGGTAACTTCAAGTTTAAGCGGGGTACCTGGCGCGGCGGAGACCTCGCTGCGCGCCGTGATCTCGTAACCGGCAATATTGAGGGACAAGGAGCCTCTGGAAGGCACACGGATCACGATGGCATTCAGTAGCTGTCCCACCTTGAACGACTGGATCAACTTCTGTAACTCACTCGCAGGTTGTCCCGGCGCGCGGGAGCGCGCTTGCGTCAGTTCCAGAAGGGTGCCTGATATCGGGTTCAACGGGGTGTTTCCAATCGCGGTATCTGCCCATAATAGCGGCCGTTTGCGATGGATTCTTGACCTGATACCATGGCCGCACTAGAGGGGATAAGAATGACCGATAAGCAGACCGATTTGCAAAGCCTGACCCGAATTCGGGACTGGATTCGATGGGCCGCGAGCCGTTTTTCCGAGGCTCAGCTGGAATTTGGCCATGGCACCGACAACGCGCTGGATGAGGCCGCCGCGCTGGTTTTGTTCGCGCTGAATCTGGAGCATGATTTGCCGCCACCGTATCTCGCGGCCACGGTCACCGCTGTGGAGCGCGGCAGGATCCTTGAATTGATTAACACTCGCGTGAATTCGCGCAAGCCGTTGTCCTACCTTACTCAGGAGGCATGGTTTGGCGGCCACTCTTTTTATGTCGATGAACGCGTGCTGGTGCCGCGATCGCCGATCGCCGAATTGATCGCGCAGGAGTTCGAACCGTGGTTTGACCAAGTGGAACCTGGTCGAATTCTGGATCTGTGTACGGGTAGCGGGTGTATCGGTATAGCGTGCGCGCACGTCTTTCCAGATGCGGAGGTTGATATCAGTGACGTGTCTGCCGACGCGCTGGATGTTGCGCTGCTGAATATCGCCCGACACGGATTGCAGAAACGGGTAAATGCCATCCAATCAGATTTGTACGCCTCTGTCAGTGGGCCGTACGATCTGATCATAAGCAACCCGCCCTATGTCGATGCGCAGGATATGTCGGTGTTGGCCCAAGAATATCGCCATGAGCCGCAGTTGGGTTTGATTGGCGGCGATACCGGCCTTGATCTGGTTGACCAGATATTACATCAGGCACCGAAGTATCTTTCGTCACGCGGAGTGCTGGTGGTTGAGGTGGGTAACAGTGCGGAGGCGTTGGTCGCGCGGTATCCAGACGCGCCATTTCTATGGCCACAGTTCAGTCACGGTGGCCACGGAGTCTTTATGATTTCCGCAGAAGACCTGTCGGCCTGGAAGAACTAACAACACCGGCTCAGCGGTAAGGCTGAGCCGGTATAAAGGTTTTCTCTACTTGCTTCTGAACTTCACACGACGGTTGGCCGCGCGACCGGCGATGACACAACCCACACGGTCAACGGATGCGCCCCGTTTGCTGCCAGGACACTTGTCGGCCGAATCCACCACGCCGTCACTATCGCTGTCGGCGACCATGCCACAGCGAGTGTTTTGATTGAACAGGACATACTTGATACTTTCTCGTTAACATTATTGTTGGTTAGATACGATGGCAGATAATGCTACGCCAAGCGTCCTGCGGCTTCAATTTCCCAAAATACGTAGTCCGGAGCCAATGGTTCAGGTCGATTCCTGAGCCGAGTTATGTTGCAATACCAAGTAAACCTAAAAGAAATAAGAAATTGGCATGCATCGGACTCGTATGATCGACAGGGTCTGGATGTCGATGAAGACTAGACCGATAGAGAGTAACTACTAATGTCCGGAAACAGCATTGGCAAACTATTTACCGTCACCAGTTTTGGTGAGAGCCACGGTGTGGCGATTGGCTGTATTGTCGATGGTTGTCCGCCGGGGATGGAACTCAGCGAGCAGGATCTACAAACGGATCTCGAACGTCGGCGTCCGGGCAAATCTCGTCATACCACGCAGCGTCGCGAACCGGACGAGGTCAAGATTCTTTCTGGTGTGTTTGAAGGTAAGACCACTGGGGCACCGATTGGTCTGTTGATCGAAAATGTTGATCAGCGTTCCAAGGATTATTCCAATATTATGGATCGCTTCCGTCCAGGTCATGCCGATTACACCTATCAGCAAAAATACGGTTTTCGGGATTACCGAGGTGGCGGTCGATCCTCTGCGCGCGAAACCGCGATGCGCGTCGCCGCGGGCGGTGTCGCGCGAAAATATCTGGCTGAAGCCTGCGGCATTACGATTCGCGGGTACATGGCGCAACTGGGTCCGATCGTGGCCGAAACGATTGACTGGGACGAGGTCGAAAACAATCCCTTTTTCTGTCCCGATGCATCCAAGGTGGCTGAGTTGGAAGCGTATATGGACGCGCTGCGCAAACAGGGCGACTCGATTGGCGCACGCATTAACGTGGTGGCCAGCGGTATGCCGCCCGGACTCGGTGAGCCAGTGTTCGATCGGCTAGACGCGGATATCGCCCAGGCGATGATGTGCATCAACGCGGTGAAGGGTGTGGAAATTGGTGCTGGATTTGAGTCAGTCACCCAAAAGGGGACGTTGCATCGTGATGAAATTACGCCCGAGGGTTTCTTGAGCAACCATGCCGGTGGTGTACTCGGTGGGATTTCTTCGGGGCAGGATCTGTTGGTCAGTATCGCCTTGAAGCCGACCTCGAGTTTGCATTTGCCCGGGCGCAGTATCAATGTGGATGGCGAACCGGTCGAGGTGGTCACCAAGGGTCGCCATGACCCTTGTGTCGGTATTCGTGCGACCCCGATCGCTGAGGCGATGTTGGCGATCGTGGTCATGGATCATGTGTTGCGTCATCGTGCGCAGAACATGAATGTCACCAGTCAGACACCGGTGGTGCCGGCGGGAAAGAATTGATTTACCCTTCAGTACGCTAGTTGTGGGCGACACCGGCATGCCGTACTGGAGAATCTCCGGTTTCTATTTCTTTTACTTCGCCTCACTCGGGGCGCTGGTTCCGTATTGGGGCCTGTATCTTCAGGATCTTGAGTTTTCTCCCGCCGAGATCGGTGAGCTCATCGCATCACTGCAGGCCACCAAAATCGTTGCCCCCAACCTGTGGGGTTGGATAGGCGACCGTACCGGTAAGCGCATGCGTATCGTGCGCCTCGCCGGGCTGATATCTCCGCTGGCATTCGTCGGGGTATTTTTTGGTAGCGGTTATTGGTGGATGATGATGGTCATGATCGCGTTCAGCTTTTTCTGGAATGCATCACTGCCGCAGTTCGAAGCAACCACTCTGAATCATCTAGGTCGCGATACGCATCGTTATAGTCAGGTGCGAGTCTGGGGGTCGATAGGATTCGTGTTGGTGGTTGCGGCTCTGGGGCCATTGCTAGATCGGTTTGGCACGGTTCTGGTGCCACCCGTCGTGCTTGGGTTATTTGCCGGTATCTGGTTGATGTCGTTAACCGTGCCTGAGAAGGGTCACCCACATTCGCATCTGGCTTCGGGTTCGATCATGGCCATCATAAAGAAGCCTGAGGTGATTGCGTTTCTGGTCGTGTGTTTCTTGATGCAAGCGGGACACGCACCGTATTACGCCTTCTTTTCAATCTACCTTGAAGCTCATGATTATTCGCGTACCGCAATTGGTGTTCTGTGGGCGTTGGGTGTGGGTGCCGAAGTTCTGTTATTCGTGTTTATGCATCGGATATTACAACGTGTCAACGTCCGTCGTGTGCTGATTATCAGCTTGGCATTGGCGTCGGTTCGATGGTTACTTGTGGCAAAATTTGTCGACACCGCATGGGTAATGGTGTTTGCGCAGTTGTTGCATGCCGCAACTTTCGGTAGTTTTCATGCTGCCGCAATTCATCTAGTACATACCTATTTCGTTGGTCAGCATCAGGGCCGTGGCCAGGCCTTTTACAGTAGCATCAGTTTCGGGCTAGGTGGCATGCTGGGCAGTTTGTATAGCGGCTATCTGTGGTCAGGGCTGGGGTCTAGTTTCACCTACGGGCTTGCGGCGGCATTGGCTTTGGTCGCGACGCTGATCGCGATGCGCTGGATTCGGGGGTAACGGTCATAACTATCAGGTTCTGTGGTCATGAATTGTGGACGAGCGACGGTACCGCAGCGGGGAACCAATCCAAATCTTGCCCACTCCGACCCCGACCCCGGGTGGGTTGCTAACCATTGGCGATTTGTTGCAGGTATAGCGAAAGGCTATAGGCTTGTGGTAGATGATCAGCGTTAATCTGCGGGTTTACGGGGCGTAAGCTATACTTATAGTCAGGTTCTCTACGGTGGCTGATTGCGCCAGAAAGGAGTGCACCATGACTGATATTCTCAAACATATTATGAATTCCGATGTTTCGGCTGCGGATCCTAATGGTAATCTGATCGGTATGGATGATTGGTCCGAGGTGATAGCCACCGGCATCGCCGCAGACGAGGGCCTTGAACTGACCGATGAACATATGGAAGTGGTGTTGTTCTTGCGCGACTATTACCGAGCCAACGGGGGTGATGATCCGGCGCGGGAGTTGAGTGCGGTGCTGGACGAACAATTTATGCCCAAAGGTGGTAGTCGTTATCTATATACCTTGTTTCCGGGTGGGCCGGTGCGTCAGGGGAGTCGTATAGCGGGATTACCTGCGCCTGATCACGTAACCGATGCATCGTTCGGCACGGTGCAGTAACCCAAATAATTTCTTGGCAGGCTGGTGAAGAGCTTGATGCGATGGTTACAGGTCGGGGGCGTGTGTACGCTCTGTTTTTGTGCGAGCCTCGTTCAGGCGAGCAATCTTCATCATTTTGCAGCCCAGTTATCGTTGGCGGAAAGCGCACGACAGCCTTTGCCACGGGTTTCCCAACTCGATTCCGAGCTTGATCGTGAGCACGCGTATAAGATTCAGGATCTGTTTGTGCGCGAGATCCTGCGGCGAGATTCGATTGCGGGTTTCAAAGCCGGTCTGACATCGCAACAGTCGAGAGAACGCTTTAAAACAGGAGAATCAGTTAGCGGTGTTCTGTTTACGACAGGACGTCGTACCGGTCGGTCGGTGATCATGCGCAGCAGTTTTCACTCGCCGTTGGTGGAAACCGAGATTGCGTTGATTGTCTCGCGGCCTATTCGTCAGCCCATTGCCAGTGTGGCGGAGTTGCGGCGTTATATTCGAACCGCAGCGCCAGTAATCGAATTAGCCGATGTGGGTTTTGTTGGTGATGGCTTACCCTCGGCGCTTGATCTGGTCGCGGCCAACGTGGGGTCTGACTCGTTTATTGTCGGGTTTCCGCGTTCTGTTAATCGTCTGGATCTAGACAGTGTGACGTCGGTGCTGCGACGCGATGGTGCGATTGTTAGCGAGGGTTCGGCCTCGGATGTCGAAGGTGGGCCGTGGGAGAGTGCGCTATGGTTGGTGAACCAGCTGGTCAGTCGCGACATTGATATCCACACGGGACAGTTGTTGTTGACCGGTGCGTTGGGGACGGTGTTACCGGCAGAGCCGGGGCGGTATGTGGCTGAGTTTGGGAGCTTGGGTAAGCTTTCGTTTGATTTTCGTTAGATTCTTTATTCCTTCATTGTGACTCGACTCATCAGTTTGGCGATGCTGATCGACATAACCGGATCATCGCGTTGCCTGCATTGGATAACGTGCGGCGAGGGTGAATTGCGATACCCAGTTGGCGTTTTAGCGTGAGTTCCTTAACGTTTAGTTTATGGATGCTGTCATTCAGCATGGAAGTGGGCAGGATGCTCCAGCCAAGTCCGACCGATACCATCATGCGCAGGGTTTCAAGATAGTTTGTGGTAACACGAACTTGCGGTGTGCAATCGAGTTTCGCGAAGGCGTGTTCAATGATCGAACGGGTATAGGTCCGATCTGATGGCAGCACGGCAGGCAGTTCGGCCAGTATTTTGATGGATGTTGTGGATGCGTTTGCCAGTGGGTGATTGTTGGCAACTACGACGGCAAGTTCGTCCTCCCAGATACGTTCGGTTTTCAGTTCGGTTTTGATCGTCGGCAGCGTCACGATGCCGAGTTCCAGTTTGCCGGACGTTACCGCATGAATCGCGGCCTCCGAATCCATAAACGTCAACTCCAGATTGACACTAGGGTATTCTTGATTGAATCGTTTTAGAACGGGTGGTAGTCGGTGCAGTCCGATGTGATGGCTGGTGCCCAGAGTTAAGGTGCCAGATATGGTGCCAGACAGATTGCCGATACCGCGTCGTGCATCTTCGACTTCGAGCAGTATGCGCTGCGCGCGGGGCAGTAGCTCGCGGCCCGCCTCGGTGAGGCTGACTTCGCGCCCGATACGATCAAACAGAAGCGTATTTAGTTGGGACTCCAGATTGGCAATGCGTTTACTGACGGCGGGTTGGGTGAGAAACAACTGTTCTGCTGCCGTAGAAAACGATCGAGTTTCGGCAACGGCGATAAACGCGTTCAAGGCCTGAATTTCCATAACAACCCCTTTATATAGGGATCTGATCCCCATTTGTTTAACATAATACTATTCTAGTATGGAATACTAAAAATAAAAATATCGACTTTGAGTTATTTGATGGGTGGCGCTAGGATAGTCGATGTAATCAATTGATATCGGGCAGTTTCATGTCGGCAAGAACCGTGTATGACAAACTCTGGGATGCGCACGTGGTGCGTACCGATCCATCGGACGGTACCGCGCTGTTGTATATCGACCGCCATTTGGTGCATGAGGTGACGTCGCCGCAGGCCTTCGAGGGTTTGCGATTGGCTGGCCGCACCGTGTGGCGCCAGTCAGCAAATCTCGCGGTGCCGGATCACAATGTTCCGACCACCGATCGTGCCGCCGGCATTAGTGATCCAGTCTCAAAACTACAAGTTGATACCTTGGATAGTAACTGTCGTGAATTCGGTATCACCGAATTCACGATGGAAGATCGTCGTCAGGGCATCGTTCATGTGATCGGTCCTGAGCAAGGTGCGATCCTGCCGGGTATGACAGTGGTCTGTGGGGATTCTCACACGTCTACGCACGGTGCTTTTGCGGCACTGGCCTTTGGTATCGGCACCTCGGAAGTTGAGCACGCGCTCGCGACCCAAACCCTGTCGCAAAAGAAATCAAAGAGTATGCGCATTACGGTCGATGGTGCAGTCGGCGCCGGCATCACAGGTAAAGATATAGCATTGGCGATTATTGGTGAGATTGGCACCGCAGGCGGCACTGGTTATACCATCGAGTTTGCGGGGCAGGCGATTCGCGATCTGTCTATTGAAGGTCGTATGTCGCTGTGCAACATGACCATCGAAGCGGGTGCGCGTACTGGGCTGGTTGCGGTAGATGACAAGACCATCGACTATTTAAAAGGTCGACCCTATGCGCCCAATGACACCCACTGGTCGGCTGCCGTTGAGGCTTGGCGTGAGTTGAGCAGTGACGACGGTGCGGTGTTTGATGCCGAGATCGTAATCGATGCGGGTTCGATTCAGCCGCAGGTTACCTGGGGCACCTCACCGGAGATGGTGGTTGCGGTGGACGCGGCCGTACCCAATCCGGCCGATGAGCAGGACCCGGTGCGTCGTGAAGGTATGCAACGTGCGCTCGATTATATGGATCTCACGGCGGGGACGCCGATCGCTGATATCAACCTCGACAAGATATTTATCGGCTCCTGTACCAATTCGCGGATTGAAGATCTGCGTGCCGCGGCGGCGGTGGCGCAGGGTCGAAAGGTGGCTGACAACATTATGTTGGCGATGGTGGTGCCGGGTTCCGGTTTAGTCAAGCAGCAAGCCGAAGACGAAGGTCTTGATCAAATCTTTATCGACGCGGGTTTTGAATGGCGTGATGCCGGCTGTTCCATGTGTCTGGCCATGAATGCCGATCGGCTGGAGTCTGGTGAGCGCTGTGCCTCCACGTCAAACCGAAACTTCGAAGGACGACAGGGCCAAGGCGGCCGCACCCATCTGGTGAGTCCGGCGATGGCTGCAGCCGCTGCAATAGAAGGGCATTTTGTTGACGTTCGCAATCTGACGGTGACTAAATAATGGACGCATTTATTCGGCTTGATGGTTTGGTTGCACCACTCGATCGTTCCAATGTAGATACCGATGCGATCATCCCCAAGCAATTCCTGAAGTCGATCAAACGCACCGGCTTTGGCCCTTACCTGTTTGACGAGTGGCGTTATCTCGATCATGGCGAGCCTGACATGGATTGCAGTGGCCGACCACTTAACCAGGACTTTGTTCTTAATGAAGCGCGTTATCAGGGCGCAGAGATATTGCTTGCGCGAGACAATTTTGGTTGTGGATCCTCGCGCGAACACGCCCCATGGGCGCTGCTGGATTATGGCTTTCGTTGTGTGATAGGCCCCGGTTTCGCCGACATCTTCTACAACAATTGTTTTAAGAACGGGATTCTTCCCGTGGTGTTGAGCAATGAGATAATGGATCAGTTATTTGCGGAGACACTGGCGCAGTCCGACTATCGCCTCAAGATTGATTTGCAGACACAAACGGTGATGACGCCTGCTGGTAACACGTTTGAATTTGAGGTGAACCCATCGCGGCGTCAAGCCCTGTTGGATGGGCTCGATGAGATTGGTGAGACGCTGGCGCATGCGGATGACATACGCGCCTATGAGGCACGTCGCAAGGGTGAGGCGCCGTGGTTGTTTACCGAGTAGTTCGATTATTGTGAATGTGTAGGGATTGCTTATGACTAAGAAGATTCTGGTATTGCCCGGTGATGGCATTGGCCCCGAAATTATTGCCGAGGCCGAAAAGGTACTGCGGGTGCTGATCGATAAGTATGGTCTTGGTGCTGAACTCGATCATGGTTTGGTGGGTGGCGCCGCGTACGATGACAGTGGCACACCGTTGCCGGAGCATACCCTTGATCAAGCACGCGCTGCAGACGCGGTACTGTTAGGCGCCGTTGGTGGACCCAAATGGGACGACCTCGACACCGCCGTGCGACCCGAAAAAGGTCTGCTGGGGCTGCGCGCCGGACTCGATCTGTTTGCCAATCTGCGCCCTGCTATCCTGTATCCGCAACTCGCCGACGCATCCAGCCTCAAGCCCGAGATTGTCTCTGGTCTGGATATCATGATCGTGCGCGAACTTACCGGTGGCATTTATTTTGGTGAGCCGCGTGGGTTTCGCGAAGCAGACGGCCACCGCACCGGCTTCAACACACTTGTCTACTCCGAACCCGAGATCGAACGCATCGGTCAGGTTGCCTTCGATATTGCGCGCAAGCGCGACAGTCGGGTGTGCTCAGTCGACAAGGCCAACGTGTTGGAATCGACCGCACTGTGGCGCGAGGTCATTACTCGGATGGGCGCCGACTACGCCGATGTCGAGTTATCACACATGTACGTTGACAACGCCGCGATGCAACTGGTGCGCGCACCCAAGCAGTTTGACGTGATGGTCACAACCAATATGTTTGGCGACATCCTGTCCGATTGTGCCGCGATGCTTACCGGATCCATCGGCATGCTGCCATCCGCCTCGCTGGATGCGAATGGCAAAGGTATGTACGAACCGATTCACGGCTCCGCACCGGATATAGCAGGCAAGGGTCTGGCTAACCCATTGGCGACCATCCTGTCAGTGGCCATGATGCTGCGTTATACCCTGGACGAAGCCGCGTTGGCGGAACGGATTGAAGTAGCCGTTGAAGCGGTCCTCGATCAGCATCTGCGGACTCCCGACATTATGGCAGAGGGCGCGATCGAGGTTGGAACTGCGGCGATGGGTGATGCGGTGGTTGCCGCGCTATAGATAACAGTGTTGAGGATGCTGCCATCAAGCCTACAGGGGCGTATTTACGGCGTCCCACAGCGTATAACTAGCGACGAGTCATTATCCTCAATTTCATTTTAAGGTACAGTAAGTCATGAGCAAGAAATATAATGTTGCGGTGGTTGGCGCCACCGGCGCGGTGGGCGAAACCATGTTGTCCATTTTGGCGGAACGAAACTTCCCGGTAGATCAGGTGTTCCCATTGGCCAGCAGTCGATCCGCTGGCAAGAAGATCCAGTTTGGCGACGGCTATGTCACCGTGCAGGATCTTGCTGATTTCGATTTTGCGCAGACACCAATCGGCCTGTTTTCCGCCGGCGCCTCCATCTCCGAAGAGTTTGCACCCAAGGCCGCGGCGGCGGGCTGTGTGGTGGTCGACAATACCTCCCAGTATCGTTACGACGATGATATTCCGTTGGTGGTGCCGGAAGTGAACCCCGAGGCCATTGCCGGATACACCAATCGTGGCATTATCGCCAACCCCAACTGTTCGACGATCCAGATGCTGGTTGCGTTGAAGCCGATTTATGACGCGGTGGGCATCGAACGCATTAATGTCTGCACTTATCAAGCGGTTTCCGGTACCGGTAAGGAAGCGATTGAAGAATTGGCCGCCCAAACTGCTGCCCTGCTGAGTGGCAAACCCGTGGACACATCGGTCTATCCAAAGCAAATCGCCTTCAATGTGCTGCCCCAGATTGATGTCTTCAAGGAAAATGGCTATACCAAGGAAGAGATGAAGATGGTGTGGGAGACCCGCAAGATTTTCGGTGACGACAGCATTTTGGTGAACCCCACCGCGGTGCGTGTGCCGGTGTTCTTTGGCCACTCCGAGGCCATCCATTTTGAGACCCGCGACAAGATCAGCGCCGAGGCGGTGACCGAACTGCTGAAGCATGCCGAGGGAGTGCAGGTTTTGGATGATCGCGATGATGGGGGTTATGCCACCGCGGTGACCGAGGGCGCCAACAGTGATCCCGTTTTCGTGAGTCGAATTCGCGAGGATATTTCGCATCCCCGTGGTATAGATTTATGGGTGGTGGCCGACAATGTACGTAAGGGTGCTGCCCTTAACAGCGTACAAATCGCTGAAATCTTGATCAGAGACTATATTTAATCTTTATATTACAAGATCTTATTGGGATATATTAATGCAATAAATAGCATGATGTAGTCCGGTCGGATCCCGTCGAATGCCCGAGGTAGGGAGATTATTTTGAATAAATGGATCGGATTGTTATGTGCCTGTGTGTTGGTGATTCCTGCGCAGGTTTCGGGGCTCGGGGTGGGCGAAGTTGAGCTTCATTCAGCCCTCAACGAGACCTTGATCGCCGAGGTTGAGTTGTTGTCGGTTTCGCCCGAGGAACTGCCTAGCGTGGTCGTGTCTTTGGCCTCGGCAGAGATGTTTGAGCAACGCGGACTCGACCGACCCTATTTTCTTAACTCACTGAGATTCTCTCTGGCCTCGCGTGAAGATGGATCCACCTTCATAGAGGTCACCAGCCGCATCCCGGTGATGGAACCTTTCTTGTCCTTTTTAATGGTGGTTGATTGGCCTCAGGGCCGCATGGTGCGCGAATTCACCTTGTTGCTTGATTTGCCGGTCGTTGCAGCAGCGCCCCCTGTTCTTCAGGCACCGGTCTCGACCTATTCGGGTCAGCCAGAAACAGTTGAACCGGAGGTTGTCGCGGCACCTATCGCATTGTCAGCACCGACGTCATTCATTCCCACTTATACAATCCGCACCATCGAGGTGTCCTCCGATGAGGAGTATGGCCCGACCAACGGTAACGACACCTTATGGAGAATCGCGGAAAAAGTTCGCAGCGATGAGACCCTGACCATCGAACAAACTATGATGGCGCTGTATCGAGCCAATCCCTCTGCCTTCATTGGTGGCAATGTAAACCGCTTGAAGCGCGGCGAGGTGCTGGTCGTTCCCTCATCCGAAGATATTCGCACCCAAGGCGCGCGTGATGCACGGTCCGAGTTTTACGCGCACATGAAGGCATGGCGCAGTCAAACGACAGCGCCCGCCCCGGTAGCTGAAATCACCCAGGTTGACGAAGGCGCGAGTCTGATTGAGCGCGCCGATGAGGCAGATATTGAATCGGCGATTGAGGCGGGTGAAGTCAGCGTTGCCGCTGCGGATACCGCGCCGCTGCTGCGTCTGGTTGCGCCCGACAACGTGGCAGAAGAAGTCGAATGGAGTCCCGAGGTTGCCGCGGCCGGTAACGTCAAGTCGGAAACACCCCGCGTAGATGATCAACGCACCCAACAGATTGAAGCGGAACTGGCATTGGCGACCGAACAGGTTGCCACCGTCAGTGCCGAGAATGCAGATCTTAACTCCCGCTTGCGCGAACTTGAGGATCAGGTTGCACGGATGGAGCGTCTGCTGACAGTGGAGTCCGCAGCGATTGCCGAGGTGCAGGATACGATGGCTGCAAACTCGCTAACCGCTGAGGGTTCGACCAAGTCGTTGCTGTCTAGCCCGGCGCAATTGGGTGTCGCCGGGGTGGTCGTGCTGACACTGCTGATACTGAGTTTATTGTGGGTGAGGCGTCAGCGTCAGAAAGACGTGCTGCTGGATGCTACGGGGATGGCATCTGCGAGCAGCGTGCATACCGACTCCGCGGACAATGGCTCCGATGCCAAGATGGTCAAAATGGCCTACGCCGAGGCGAGGAGCCTGGTCGATATCGCTGCGATTGAAGAAGACGCGGGCAATGTTGATCCGATCTCTGAAGCCAATGTGTATATTGCTTACGGTCGCTATCAGCAGGCCGAAGATCTGGTACAGGATGCGCTCCAGAGCGAACCTGAGAACCATGAGTACCGTGCCAAATTACTCGAGGTCTATCACGCCACCTCAAACCTAGCCGCGTTCACCGCACTCGCATTGGAACTCGGCGCAGCAGGACTTGCGCTGTTGGAGACGGCCTCGCGCGAACGCGTGTTAAAGATGACCGAGGAGCTATGTCCGGAACAGGGCTTGTTTCAGGACTATCCAGGCGGTACGGCTTCCGATCCCGTGGAGGAGGGTGATGTCGGGATTGATTTATCCGGCATGATGGCGGACGAAGAAGCCGACGATGAAGAGACCAATTTTGCCAATTCTGCGCTGGGGATAGACGACGCCGACGACGGCAGTATCGATGGCAGTATCGATTTCGATACCGACTTTGATTTACTCAGTGAGGTCGAGGCCGCCAGTGACACCTCATCATCGGTATCAAGCGATGACGATGGGCTGGAATACGAGATGGATACGCCGGTTGGCGATGATATTTCAGGCGCCCCTTCGGCGGTGGAAAACGAAGCCGTTTCCACCAAGCTGGATCTTGCACGCGCCTATCTGGAAGTTGGTGATACCGATGGTGCCCGTAGCATCCTCGATGAAGTGCTCGCAGAGTGTAGCGAACATCAGCGACAAGAAGCCGAGGAGTTGATGCGCCAGATTTCCTGAGCGCCAACGAATCTGAACAGCAGTCGATGAAAAGGGTAGAATTCGCGTATGCGAATTGCCCTTGGAGTCGAATACGACGGCCACCGTTATAGCGGCTGGCAGTCTCAAGTGGGGTCGGCAACGGTTCAGGATGTTGTCGAGTCCGCCCTCGCCATCGTTGCCAACCACCCACTCAGAGTGTCCTGCGCCGGACGTACCGATGCCGGTGTGCATGCGCGAGAGCAGGTAATCCATTTTGATACTGATTCGTTGCGCCAGCGCCGCCAGTGGGTGCTAGGCAGCAACGTCAATCTACCCAGAGATATCGCGATCCGCTGGGCGCATCCGGTTGATACATCGTTCCACGCACGTTTTTGCGCCTATCAGCGCAGCTATCGCTATGTGATCAATAATCGGCCCGTACGCCCGGCCTTGCGTCATGCGAGTGCCAGTTGGATACACGCATCATTGGATGCCGAACGTATGCATGAAGCCGCACAAGCGTTGGTGGGTGAGCATGATTTCGATAGCTATCGAACCGTCGCCTGTCAGGCTAAGTCGCCGGTGCGAACCATCAATAAACTTTCCATTGTCCGGCAGGGCGAGTACCTGATGATGGACGTGACCGCGAACGCATTCCTGCATCACATGGTACGTAATATCGCCGGCGTGTTGATCGCGATTGGCAGTGGTGAGAAGCCCGTTGGGTGGGCGCAGGAAGTGCTGGATCAGCGTTCGAGAGTAAAGGGCGGTGTCACGGCCCCGCCGACAGGGCTGTTTTTTATGCGAGTTGATTACCCACCAGAATTCATGCTTCCGCAGCAGCCGTTGGTGCAAGATGTGCTTCCGTAGGAGCGGGTGCTGGGCAGTTGCCTATCTCGCCGCGAGTTAGAGACTAACCTCGATACCTAAAATAATATTACGACCCGCTTCATTCACGCCACAAGCATGGATACGATAAAGGCAGGCCCTCTGCCCATCGATTTTCTCGTTAGGCCGATATTAACCTGACGACCGGCGGCACAGTCCAGATCACCATTGTCTTTGTAGGTTAGGCCACCGTAGAACCCAATCATTGCATCGGTGTTCTGCTGAAGAATACCGGTACACTCCCTTGCCACTGTTTGTGGTTCCCGCGCCAGCAAGGCGGGGACCATTGGCAATTACATTGACTTTCTCCCTGACGGAGAGAGGATTTACTCTGCATGGTGCAGCTAGGCTTTGGCCGACACAAAGGTTCCGCGCGTATCGTTAAAACTCAAGGTCAGGAATTCGACCCCGATCAAATAGCCATGATGATCATCGGCACGTTTGCACGACGCGATCCGGCCGACGGCGCTCAGTCCCTTGGCTTCAATTTTGATCACACTGTTTTCGGCCAGTGATTTCAGGGTAGCGAACTGCATGCCCATCGGCGACAGATTGCGAACCTGCCCCGACGTTGCGATATCCTGTGGCCAGCGGGTGAAGAACTGGATGTCACCCTGAATCGACGTCCGTCGCGTTGCGCGTTTCGACTTACCCGATCCTTTGGCTTTCGTCGCCGGTGCAAGCGGACTGTCGCAGACCCGACACTGTTCGTTCTTGGATCGCGACAGACTATGCCCCGGTGCCGAGGCGCGGCAGAACGGGCAGTAGGCCGGGCCGCCGCGTTGGGTACTGGATGAGCCACCAGGTTTGCGCCAATGGTTGCGGTGGTGCGACGGTTTTGCTGCAGTGTCATGCCTACGAGTGGGTTTTGCCGATGTTGGCTGGTCGAGTGTAAGGTCATAGGTCTTACGTTTTTCCGCGTTGCTGAGGATCGCATAGGCCTCATTGATGATGCTCGCATTCCATTCGTCACCGCCCAGATCAGGGTGCAATTTTAGTTTTTGCATCAGGCAGCGGTAGCTCGCCTTGACTAGCTCGGCGGGCGCGTCGTGCTGCAGGTACAGCACACGATAGTAGTTGCGGCGATTCTGTTTCCCCATATGCAGATAGCGGCCGTACGAAATCGAGTCTTTAAAGACTATATCTGGGTCGATTTTCCCGGTATTGTTACCGATTTGGCGGGAGATTAGCTTGACCATGCCGACGCGCGTGAAAATTTGCGGTATCACTCGGGTTGAGGACGGCCTACTGGCAGCGAAACTCGGTGCGGATGCCATCGGCCTGGTGTTTTATCCGCCGAGCCCTCGCGCGGTGTCAGCGGATCAGGCCAGCGAGATCGTGGCCGCTTTGCCCCCGTTTATCACCGTCACCGCGCTGTTTGTGAATGCGGACATTGATGCGATTGATCAGGTGCTGGGTTCGGTGGCGGTTGATCTGCTCCAGTTTCATGGCGATGAGGACGCAGATTTTTGTCGCCAGGTGGGGATGCCTTATATAAAGGCCATCCGTATGCGCCCGGATTTGGATGTGTGCCAATCAGCAGATGACTATGCCGATGCGCGCGGTTTGCTGCTCGACAGTTACCAGGCGGGTGTTCCCGGTGGCACCGGTGCGCGTTTTGACTGGGATCGGATCCCTGAAAATTTGGATTTTCCGCTGATATTGGCCGGTGGTTTAAACGCCGACAACGTCGCGCAGGCCATTGACATCGTGTCGCCTTGGGCGGTGGATGTGAGCGGTGGCGTCGAGACGAGCAAGGGCATAAAGTCGAGTCAGAAGCTAGGCGCATTTTTCCGTTCGGTCGCCCGAGCAGATCCGGGTTAACAACCCTAGGACAAGAGATTTAACATGAGTAACAGTACAGACAGTCCGGCAGGCGCACCCGAGTTTGCGGGTCCCGATGATGCCGGTCACTTTGGGCCGTACGGCGGCCGCTTTGTTGCCGAAACCTTGATGGCGGCGCTGGATGAGCTGCGCGCGGCATACGAAAAGTATCTCAAGGATCCGGAGTTTTTGGCCGAGTTGGATGCCGATCTCGCGCACTATGTGGGTCGTCCTTCACCGGTCTATCATGCCAAGCGCTGGAGCCGCGAGTTGGGTGGCGCACAGATCTATCTCAAGCGAGAGGATCTAAACCACACCGGTGCCCACAAGGTTAATAATTGTATCGGTCAGGCCTTGCTCGCCCAACGTATGGGCAAGACACGTATTATTGCGGAAACCGGTGCCGGACAGCATGGGGTTGCAACCGCCACCGTCGCTGCACGCATGGGGCTGGAATGCATCGTGTACATGGGTTCAACCGACATCGAGCGACAGAAACTGAACGTCTATCGCATGCGTTTGCTGGGCGCCCAGGTTGTTGCCGTTGAGTCGGGTTCCAAGACACTCAAAGATGCGCTGAATGAAGCCATGCGTGACTGGGTCACCAATATCGATAACACCTTCTATATTATTGGCACCGTCGCAGGGCCGCATCCATATCCGGCGATGGTGCGAGACTTTCAAACCGTCATTGGGCGCGAGGCCCGTGCGCAGATGCTGGACATGACCGGACGTCTTCCCGATGCGCTAGTGGCTTGTGTCGGCGGTGGCTCCAATGCGATTGGTTTGTTTCATCCGTTTCTTAACGACACCGATGTCGCCATCTACGGGGTCGAGGCAGCCGGAGACGGATTAGAGACAGGTCATCACGCGGCACCGCTGTGCGCCGGTCAGCCCGGGGTGTTGCATGGCAATCGAACGTATTTGATGGAGGACAAGGACGGGCAAATTATCGAAACCCATTCGGTGTCTGCGGGTCTGGATTACCCGGGTGTTGGCCCAGAGCATGCTTGGTTGAAGGATACGGGTCGTGCCAACTACGTGGCGATTGATGACCAAGAAGCCCTGTCTGCATTTCATTCGTTGACTCAAATTGAAGGCATCATTCCAGCACTGGAGTCGAGCCACGCGCTGGCGTATGCCGACAAGCTTGCCCGGACGCTCACACCTGAACAGTCGATACTGGTCAATCTTTCCGGTCGCGGTGATAAGGATATTCATACCGTCGCCGAACTTGACGGGCTAAAGATATGAGTCGTATCGAGGCCTGTTTTGAAAAACTGCGCAGTGACGATCGGTGTGCGTTGATCCCGTTTGTTACCGCCGGCGATTCCGATCCCACCATCACTGTGCCATTGATGCATGAAATGGTTGCCGCTGGCGCCAACATCATCGAACTGGGGGTGCCATTTTCAGACCCCATGGCCGATGGGCCGGTGATCCAGCGTGCTAGCGAACGGGCGCTGGCGTATCATGTTAGTTTGACCGATGTAATGGGCATGGTTGCGGAGTTTCGGCAGAGCGATAACGATACGCCGGTGATCCTGATGGGGTATCTCAATCCGATCGAGGTGATGGGCTATGCAAAATTTGCACAGGCTGCGCAGGTGGCCGGAGTGGATGGCGTATTGACCGTAGATTTGCCGCCGGAAGAAGGCGCCGAATTGATGTCGCTGCTGAGTGATGCCGAGATCGACCCAATATTTCTGATCGCGCCCACCACCGAGGATGCACGAATTGAGACCCTCTGTACGCACGGTCGTGGCTTTGTTTATTATGTGTCGTTAAAGGGCGTGACCGGTGCCGCGAGTCTGGACGTGGAGGCGGTGAGTGAGAAAGTCGATCAGATTCGCACTCATACGTCGTTGCCTGTTGGCGTAGGGTTTGGTATCAAGGACGGAGAATCTGCCGCGCGGGTAGCAGCGGTTGCCGACGCGGTGGTGGTTGGCAGTGTGATTGTTAACTTGGTCGAGGCCTGTGCCGGAAGTATGGACAAGACATTGGATCAAGTAGCGGCGTTGTTGCGAGATATTCGCACAGCGATTGACGCGGTTTAACACTGACAAGTCCCTTCTCCCTGAGGGAGAGGGGATAAAGACAGCAAGAGAGATAGGTTAGCCATGAGTTGGTTTGAAAAATTAATGCCCAGCCGAATTCGCACCGATGCGACCAATCGTCGTTCGGTACCGGAGGGGCTATGGACAAAGTGTACGTCCTGTAAGGCGGTACTGTACCGCGCTGATCTTGAGCGCAACCTCGAGGTGTGCCCCAAATGCGGATTCCATATGCGTATTCACGCGCGCAAACGATTGGAGGCCTTTCTCGATGAAAGTTCCACCGAGGAATTATTCGTCAATCTGGAATCGATCGATATTCTCAAGTTCAAGGACTCCAAGCGATACAAGGATCGCCTCAGTGCCGCACAGAAAAATACCGGCGAAAAAGAGGCACTGATCGTTATGCGCGGCAGTATTGAAACGTTGCCGTTGATCGCGCTGGCGTTCGAGTTTCGCTTTATGGGTGGTTCCATGGGTTCTGCCGTTGGCGAGCGTTTTGTCCGCGCGGCCCAGTTGGCGCTAGAGGATCGCGTGCCACTCGTGTGTTTTTCTGCCAGCGGTGGTGCCCGCATGCAGGAAGCCTTGTTCTCGTTGATGCAGATGGCAAAGACTAGTGCCGCATTAAAGCGATTGGCGGATGCGGGTATACCGTTTATTTCGGTTTTGACCGATCCCACCATGGGTGGCGTATCGGCCAGTTTTGCGATGCTCGGGGATGTGATTATCGCCGAACCCAAGGCCTTGATTGGCTTTGCGGGTCCCCGCGTGATCGAGCAGACCGTGCGCGAGACCTTACCGGAAGGGTTTCAGCGCAGCGAGTTTCTGCTTGAAAAGGGCGCGATCGATATGATCGTGGATCGTCGTGAAATGCGTTATGCGATCGTGACGTTGCTGGCGGCGATGCTGAATCAGCCTCAGGTTGCGCAAGCCGCCTCTACCGCCTCCGATACAGAGGCACCAGCCTGACGTTGTCGAGATATGCTTGTCTTGCGGACTGGTTGAATTGGCAAGAGACGCTGCATCCCAATGAAATCGATCTGGGGCTGAAACGAACGGCCGAGGTGCTACAGCGACTTGGCCTACAATTCACCTGCCCGGTTATCACCGTCGCGGGAACCAACGGCAAGGGCTCTACGCTTGCATTTCTTGATGCCATCTATACTGCTGCGGGCTATCGCACGGCGGTATACACCTCTCCTCATTTGCTGCGCTATAACGAACGGATAACAGTCGCTGGCGTCGAAGCCAGCGATGCGTTGCTGTGTGACGCGTTTGCCCGTGTTGATGACGCACGCGGCGATAGATCACTCACCTATTTTGAGTTCGGCACACTGGCCGCGTTGGAAATCTTTGCCAATGCCCAACCGGATGTCGTATTGCTAGAGGTTGGCCTGGGTGGGCGACTCGATGCGACCAATGTAATCGCCCCGGATATTGCCGTCATCACCTCCATTGCGATCGACCACACGCAGTGGTTGGGTGACACTCGTGAGGCAATCGGGCTGGAGAAGGCGGGAATTTTTCGAGCGAATCGAGCCGCAGTGATCGGTGACCCCGATCCCCCGTCGACGCTGCTGCAACAAGCCGAAGCACTGGGTGTCGAGTTATCGCTGATCGAGCGCGATTTTGGTTTTCTGACTCAGGGCGCGAGCTGGGACTATCATAGCGATGTCGCTGACATGACCGAGTTGCCCATACCGACGGCGCGTGGACGATTCCAGTTTTATAACGCCGCAACGGCGTTGCGGGTATGCCAATTGCTGCATAGCCAGCTACCGTGTCAGCGGCCAGCGTTTGAACGAGGTATTGCGAGTGCCTTCGTCGCCGGTCGATTGCAGAAAATTGCGGATGCCCCGTTAACGCTGGTGGATGTTGCACACAATCCCGAGGCCGCCCATTCCTTATCGACATGGCTTGAGGAAACCCCCTGCGCCGGTCACACCATTGGCCTGTTTGGGGTGCTTGATGACAAGGATATCGAGTCGATCGTCGAGGCATTGGCCGAGGTCATCGATCACTGGGTGGTGGTGCAACTCGACGTGGTTCGCGCGGCGAGTGCGTCTCGAGTCGCTACCATTGTCGAACAGACGACGGGTAGGGCTCCGACGCATGCGGGCCTGTCCGTCGAGCAGGCGCTGTCGGCGGTTCGAGAGTTCGCCTCAAGCGAGGATCGCATCGTGATTTTCGGGTCTTTCTATACGGTTGCAAAAGCCCTGCAACAATGATGGTTTCGGACCGACGTATTGGTACAATACGACTTCTTCGTTGGCGGTGGACACAGTTTGGTGGATGACGGTCTGAAACACAGGTTGGTGGGCGCGGTCGTGCTGGTCTCCATCGCGGTGATTTTTCTGCCCGTGTTGTTGGACGGAGACCCTGATCAGTATAAGGATCGGCACGAGTTTAACTTGCCGGAGAAACCCGAGCGCACGCGTGTGGCGGTCGACCTCGACACCAATCCCGCGCGCTCGCGGCTGGAACATCTTGCCGATGGCGAACAGCGTCTGCAGCCCGCGCAGAAAGTGGTTGGTATCGATCTTACCGCTGGCTCGGACCAACCCGCTGCGCCCGCGAGCCCGATGGCAGCGCATCCCGGTCTTAAGGCGTGGGCCATTCAGCTGGGCAGTTTTGCCAGTGAAACCAATGCCTATGTCCTGCGAGACCGCCTGAGAAAGGAAGGGTTTTCATCATTTGTTCAGGTAGTTAAGGTCGATTCCCGAGATCTTTTTCGGGTTCGGGTCGGGCCGGAGCTGGACCGAAAACGCGCGGAAATCGTGCGTACTGAGATTTTGTCGTCGGTATCGCTGGATGGCAAGCTGGTGACTCATCCATGATGGTGGGTAAACCGCGATACAGTTGCTACAATAGTACGCTCTATCGCGACACTTGCACGGGGACGAACGATTGAATTGGGAACTGCTTACCTGGGTCGATTATGTGATTATCGGCATCATTGTTATTTCGACCATTATCAGTCTGGTGCGCGGTTTCGTGCGCGAGGCCTTCTCTCTGGTTATCTGGATCGCATCGATCTGGATTGCGATCACCTATTCGGCCGACCTTTCCGTCAAATTGATGGACTATGTCGAGCTGCCATCCGCACGCCTCGGTGCGGCCTTTGCGGCGTTGTTTGTTGCCGCACTGATTGTGGGTTCGTTACTGGGTTTTCTGTTATCGCAACTGGTCGAAAAAACCGGCTTGAGCGGGACCGATCGGCTGATTGGTATGGTCTTCGGCATCGCCCGTGGTGTGGTGCTGATCGCGTTGATTGTGACCTTGTCGGGGCTGACGGTATTCCCCGAGGATCAGTGGTGGCAGGAGGCGCAGTTGATTGGCCATTTTGAACCGGTCGCAGTGTGGATTCAGGGCTTTATGCCCCCCGAGTACGCGTCTTACTTCGCTTATCAGTCGAGTTAATCCCTATGTGCGGTATTGTCGGTATTTTCGGACAAACCCCGGTGAATCAGCCTCTCTATGAAGCGCTGACGGTACTGCAACACCGCGGTCAGGATGCAGCCGGTATTGCCACCAGCGATAATCGCCGCTTTTACCTGCGTAAAAGCAACGGCTTGGTACGCGACGTATTTGAAAGCCAGCACATGATGAACTTGCAGGGCAATATGGGGATTGGGCACGCCCGTTACCCGACCGCAGGCTGTTCATCGACGGCCGAGGCACAGCCCTTTTATGTCAACTCACCCTATGGCATTGCGCTGGCGCATAACGGTAACCTGACCAATGCCTCCGAGTTAAAACGTGACCTGTTCGTCGAAGATCTGCGCCACATCAACACCGAGTCAGACTCCGAAATATTGCTCAACGTACTCGCTCATGAGTTGCACCGTCAGGGACGTATCCGGATTGAGGTAAAGGACGTGTTTGAGGCGGTTGCCGGTGTGCATCGCCGCTGCACTGGCGGTTACGCCGCGGTCGCATCGATCATGGGCTATGGCATCCTGGGTTTTCGCGATCCTTGGGGTATTCGCCCGATTGTGTACGGCAAGCGCGATACCGATCGCGGTACCGAGTACATGATCGCGTCGGAGAGTGTGGCGCTGGATGCGCTAGGTTTTGAGCTGATCCGGGATATCGCGCCGGGCGAGGCGGTGTTTATTGACCGTAACGGCGAATTACACACCCGCCAGTGTGCTGCCCAACCACGCCTAGCGCCGTGTATTTTTGAATACGTGTATCTCGCGCGTCCCGATTCGATTATTGACGATATTTCGGTTTACAAGGCGCGTCTGCGGATGGGCGATCAGTTGTCGACCAAGATACTTGAGCAGTGTCCCGATCACGACATCGATGTGGTGATACCGATCCCCGATACCAGTCGAACTTCGGCGTTGCAGTTGGCGTTTCGTCTGGGAGTCAAGTATCGCGAAGGATTTATCAAGAACCGCTACATCGGGCGTACCTTTATCATGCCCGGGCAGAAGTTGCGTAAAAAATCGGTGCGTCAGAAGCTCAATGCGATCGATCTTGAATTCAAGGACAAAAACGTACTGTTGGTCGATGATTCGATTGTCCGTGGTACTACCTCCAAACAGATTATTCAGATGGCGCGCGAGGCGGGTGCAAAGAAGGTTTACTTCGCCTCGGCGGCACCGGCGGTTCGATACGCCAACGTGTACGGCATCGATATGCCGGCGGCACATGAGTTGGTGGCTCATGGTCGGACCGATGAAGAGGTTGCCACAGAAATCGGCGCGGATGAATTAATCTATCAGGATCTTGATGCATTGATTGAGGCGGTGGGCGCCGGTAACCGCAGCATCGATCAGTTTGATACCTCCTGTTTCAGCGGCGAATATGTGACGGGAGATATTAGTCAGCGTTATCTTCAGCAACTTGAGTTGCTGCGCAGCGATGCCGCGAAAGGTGCGCGGGACACCTCGCATAGCGACAACCCGACGGTTGATCTGCATACCAGTATTTGACATCAGACGACAAATTTCCTACAGTTTTATCTAAGCGCCGATTTGAAATCAGCTTGCGGGCGCTCAATAAGTACAGCTAAAGCGCGCAATAGCCTGCTTTAGCCCAAGCTAAGCGGGTTTTTTTATGCCTGTTATTTTTTGATTTAATCTAGGGCAAAGATGATGAACGACGACACTCAAAACTATCGACTAGCAACGCACGGCGTACGCACCGGTCAGCAGCGTACCCACGAGGGTGAGCATAGTGAGGCGATCTTTCCCACCTCCAGTTATGTGTTTGAGAGCGCGGCGCACGCGGCCGCACGTTTTCAGGGTGATGAGCCGGGTAATATCTATTCGCGCTTTACCAATCCAACCGTGCGCACCTTTGAAGAGCGTCTTGCCGCATTAGAGGGTGGCGAGCGTTGTGTCGCGACCTCGTCCGGGATGTCTGCGATTCTCAGTACCTGTTTGGGTATCCTCAAGAGTGGTGACCACATTGTTTCCTCGCGCAGTATCTTTGGTACCACCAGCGTGTTGTTTAACAATTATCTTGCCAAGCTTGGGATTAGCACCACGTTTGTTTCGCTCACGGATCCCGACGCATGGGAGGCAGCGATCACGCCGCAGACTCGACTGTTGTTTTTGGAGACCCCGTCGAATCCATTGACCGAGATTGCTGATATTCAAGTGCTGGCCGATATCGCACATCGGCACGATGCGTTATTGGTCGTCGACAACTGTTTCTGTACACCGATATTGCAACGACCGTTCGAATTCGGTGCAGATATTGTTGTGCACTCGGCGACCAAGTATCTGGACGGGCAGGGTCGTTGCATTGGTGGCGCGGTGGTAGGTTCCGACGAAGTCGTTGGTACTGACGTCTACGGTTTTTTGCGCACCGCCGGTCCGACCATGAGTCCGTTCAACGCATGGGTGTTTCTCAAAGGATTGGAGACACTCGCGGTCAGAATGCCTGCGCACACGCAACGCGCAGGCGAACTTGCGACATGGCTTGAGCAGCAGTCGGGTGTCAAGCGGGTTTACTATCCCGGCCTGGCATCGCACCCACAATATGCGCTGTCGGCTCAACAGCAAAACGGTGCGGGCGGCCTGTTATCGTTTGAGTTGGATGCGGGTAAAGAGGCCGCTTGGCGGTTTATCGATGCCACGCGGATGATTTCGATCACTGCCAATCTTGGTGATGCCAAAACCACGGTGACCCATCCGGCCACGACCACGCATGGTCGCTTGTCTGACCAAGAACGGGCCACTGCGGGGATTTCTGATGGTTTAATCCGGATTGCCGTTGGGCTCGAGGACGTCGAAGACCTGCGCGATGATTTTCAACGAGGCTTAGACGCACTCGCGTAGGCGCGGGCTTGCCCGCGAACCGGTGTAGGCAGAAGCCCGCCTCGCAGCTAACCGCCCCTCAAGTATATTGGTGCCAGCGCACCCGCCCTCCCCACAAAACTCAGACTAATGTTCCGCGGCAATCGGCCGATTTTAGGGATCATCACTCTTCTGAGTAATTCACTGTCAGAATTTTTTACACTACATCCAGTTTGATGGGTGAGAAGTTTTTCAAGATATTGTTTTATATGGAAAATATCCGGGTGGAATGGTAATTGCATGACACTGCGTAATTCTATTGTCTTCACTTCAGGAAACACGGGGTTTAGATAAGCCGACCGAGGAAAAAGAGCATGCAGTACCTATCTTCCCTTCACCGTATAAAAAGTGCGTTGCAGGCCGCCATTTGCATCACTGTTGCAGTGGGGTCCACCTCTGCCACCGCTACCGTTCCGTATTTAGTCAAGGACATTAATTCGGTATCGCCGTTGTCATCGTCGCCAACGAGTTTTATTGAGTTTGGTGGTCTAACTTATTTTATTACCAGTGATGCGGTACACGGTAGCGAACTGTGGAAGAGTAATGGCACTGAGATCGGGACCACGTTGGTAAAGGATATTCGGTCGGGTCAAGCTGGTAGCTCCATAGAGCACTTAACAATCGTCGGAAGTTCATTGTTTTTTATCGCGAACGACGGTGTACATGGTCTCGAGCTATGGGTTACTGATGGCTCCGAAGTTGGCACCACGATCGTCACAAATATTGCTGCGGGTGCGGCGCATTCTACCCCGAGTAACCTGACGGACATGGGTGGCGTACTGTTTTTCAGTGCAAATGATAGCACCAATGGTCAGGAGTTATGGAGGAGCGACGGTACCGACGTGGGCACCGTACTGGTTAAAGACGTGTATTCTGGTGCGATCAGCTCAAACCCAAGTGACTTTGCAGTGCTTGGAAGTGAATTACTTTTCAGTGCTCAAAATGGGTTTGGTATCGAGCTCTTTCATTCTGATGGTACTGATGCTGGTACTGGCATCGTGAAGAATATTGAGGCTGGTTCGGAGAGTTCTTTTCCTGCGGAGTTGACCAATGTGGCCGGTACCGTGTTTTTTCGGGCCTACGACGACGAACTTTGGAAGACTGACGGCACCGGTGCCGGAACAGTAAAAGTGAAGGATATTTCACTCTTCTCCACAGATATAGCGCCGTTGGAGGATTTTTTGGCTGTGGGTTCCACGCTGTTTTTTCAGGGCGATGACGGATCTAATGGAGCCGAGGTGTGGGTTAGTGATGGCACCAGTGGCGGTACCGTGATGGTAAAAGACATCCTGTCGGGGGGTGACGGTTCGTTCCCAAATCATTTCACCAACGTGGGTGGTACGTTGTTTTTTCAAGCGAGTGATAGTACCAACGGTACTGAACTTTGGAAGAGCGATGGCACCAGCGGTGGAACCGTGTTGGTGAAGGACATCTATCCCGGTGTCGATGGCGCGGTGCCTGATGACCTGGTGACGAATGGTACGACGCTATATTTTCAGGCCAATGATGGTGTAAATGGCATTGAGCTGTGGGAGTCTGATGGAACCGCAGTGGGTACGGTCCTTCTCAAGGATATTTATGCAGGCGCGAATGGTTCTGCACCAGATTCGATGGCGACGTTCGGCGCGAATTTCGTTTTTGCGGCCAACGACGGTAACAACGGTCAGGAACTCTGGCTAAGTGACGGCACGAGCGTTGGAACGGTCTTGGTTAAGGACATCGTTGGTTCTGCCGGACCGAGCATGGTTTACTTGATCGATGTCGATAATACCTTGTTGTTGCGAGCAACCGACGGTTTACTCGGTAAGGAAATGTGGAAAAGTGATGGCACCGATCTTGGTACAGCCATCGTAAAGGATATCTCTCCGGGATTTAGCAGTGCCGCACCGGGGCCACCTGTGACGGTTGGCGGTTTTGCGTATTTCAGCGCGACGGACGGAGTAAACGGCTCAGAGTTGTGGAAGAGCGATGGTACGGACCCCGGTACGGTTCTGGTTAAAGATATTAATACAGGAACAGGCAATTCCAATATCGCCCACCTGACTGTGGTCGGTAGTGAAGTGTTCTTTCAAGCGACCAATGGTACGAATGGCGAGGAGTTATGGAAGACCGATGGCACAACCGCTGGTACGGTTATGGTCAGTGATATCAATGCTGGTGCCATCGGGAGTTATCCAACGAATTTTGCGGTACTAGGCGGCAAGGCGTACTTTCGAGCTGATGACGGTGCGAATGGTACTGAGCTATGGCAGAGTGACGGTACCAGTTTGGGCACGATCCTCGTTAAGGACGTCCAATCAGGAGCGAGTGGTTCCTCGCCTAGTGGCATAGTTACGGTGGGAAGTTCGATCTATTTCTCCGCGAATGATGGTATCAACGGCAATGAGTTGTGGATCAGTGATGGTACCGGAGTCGGTACGGTTTTGGTCGAGGACATACGACCAGGAATCGGTGGCAGTAACCCGAGTTTCTTGGTTGGCGCGGGAAGCCTTGCCTACTTTAAGGCGAACGAGGGCTCCAATGGTACTGAGTTGTGGGTCAGTGACGGGACGGTCGGTGGCACGATGATTCTCGCCGATATTAATCCGGGTATATACTCTTCATCCCCTGATCAGTTTACTGCGCTGGGTAGTACGTTGATATTCATAGCGACGGACGGTGTTAATGGTGTTGAGCTCTGGAAAACGGATGGCACTGTAGTGGGGACTTCGATGCTTATGGATATTTTCCCCGGGTCTCCAAGCTCATCGCCGAATGATCTGGTTACCGTAATAGACAAGGTCTACTTTCAGGCCAATGACGGCGTCAATGGTGAAGAACTTTGGTACACAGACGGTACCGTGCCGGGCACAGGCATGATTGATATTGTGCCGGGTTCCGGCGGTTCCGGACCGGAGAATATGACCGAATCAAACGGCCTTCTGTTCTTTTCTGCCAATGACGATGCCGTTGGTAATGAGCTGTGGGCGTATTTTATTGATAGTGATAATGACGGACTAGGCGATGAGCTAGAGCTGGCGTTGGGTACGGACCCATATAATGCCGATAGCGACAACGATAATCTTAATGATTACGACGAAGTGAACTATGGTGGTGATCCTGATACTTATATCCCAGGTATTGATACCGACCCGAATGATAATGATTCGGATAATGATGGTCAGCTTGACGGTGATGAAGTTGCTCAGGGTAGTGATCCCCTCGATATCGCGAATTACGCTGGTAATGGCGACGCCGATGAGGATCGCACGGTTGGGAGTAATGACCTATTGATCTGTACGCGAGTGATGCAGGGTCTTGAGCCTCAGACCGCTCAGAACCTGATGCGTTGTGATACGGCTCCGCTGAATGGCGGTGGCTTCCCGGTTCAGGACGGCGTGATTGGTGCCGGCGATATGCTGATTATCGAGCAGAAGGTTTCAGGCTTATAATGATTAAGTGCCTTGGAAACGGTGCAATTTTTTTCGGTCCTTATGCTATTCGCTCCCGGCGCGTTACGATGGTCTCAGGATTGATCGATAGATCTATGCAAAACAATGGGTTGTGCGAATCGCGTTCGACTCTTTCATTGCCGCATTTTGATCCGCATTAAACCAGTGTGCCAATGCAACCGATAACGTTCTGGATACTCCACTATGGCGGGCGATATCTATTAGGAATGAACTTCCCAAGCGAATACTCGTCAAAACATAACTTATGTTGACAGCTAAACTACCTATTCCAACGCTAGACCTTGCGTTGAAGGCGCTACCTAATCTCGCGACCGCGATTATGGTGGTATTGGTGGTCTATTGGTTGGCGCAGACCGGTGCATCCATTTTTACGGACACCGGTGAGGAGGGTGAGGCCAATAGTAATGCGATGCTAGCGAAGCCAGCGACATCAGTGAAAAAATCCAAGACTCCCTATGTCCACACCGCTACCTTGCATCTGTTTGGAACAGCGGCGAGTGGAAATGCTCAGGTCGCGGCAAAACATATTGACGCTCCAGATACAAAATTGAATCTGACCTTGCGGGGGATTTTTTCCGGCAAAGAGTCCAACCAGGGTTTTGCAATCATACAAGCCAACCACAAAAAGGATGAGAATTTCTTTCTGGCCGGGAGTCAAGTATTTGGTCTGGCCAAGCTCGACGAAATCTATCCGGACCGCGTGATCTTGCTACACAACGGAAAGTACGAAACCCTGCGGCTACCTGAATTGTCACTTCCTCGAGAGCACTACACCAACAGCGAGGCATCTCGAGCGGAAAAGACTCGAGTTGCGACGGATTATCGAAATCGTTTTCTCGCTGGAGATGGCATGGATTTGATTACGCTTTTTGGCTTCGATACCGCTCACAAGGACGGCACGTTTTATGGCTTTGAGGTTAGGGGTCTCGGCGAGGAAGGACGTCAAATGATGGAGACTCTCGGTATCAAGGAGAAAGACGTGATTACCGTGGTTAACGGTGATCGCTTGGCCGATAGTCTGGAAGCTGTGGCAAATCTGAAGAAGTTAAAACATGAAACGTCGATAGATATTATTATCGAACGTGATGGTGGTGAGCTCCCATTTCATTTTGATGTTGATCCACCGACCATTGTTGAATATGTTGCGCCGCCGATAATGGACTGGAATCAACAGCCCGGTGCCGCGGTTTATCAGGCGAAGCAACGGGCGCGAACAACGGGCGCTAATGAGCCAGTTGAATACGATCATTAACAACCCTTTTGACACCTTACACACTCGAGATAATTTCCCATGAACTATACCCTGAAATGCAAAGCCCCCCTAGCTGTGATCCTGTTGAGTCTACTGCTATCGGCCTGTAGCGACTCTGAAACTGCTATGAGCGATGGCGAGGACGAGGCGACGGTCGAGGAGGCTATGGCTATGGCTGGGGGCGGTGAAGCTGGTGTGGCGTCACTTGTTAAGCTACTGGATTTGGGGACCAGCGTGGACAGTGTTAACAAGCAAGGTATTAGTTTATTAATGTTTGCTGCCGAGGGGGGTAGTTTGGATGCGGTATCACTGCTGATCTCAAGGCAAGCCGATCTAAATCTGATAGCACCCTCGGGCGTAACCGCCCTGATGTACGCGGCAGCGGGTGGATTTTCTGACATCGTGAATGTCTTGGTGGCTGCTGGTGCTAATATTCACCCCGCTGATCCGAGCGGCATGACAGCCCTTGCTTATGCCGCGCGCGACGGGCGCGTAGAGGCAGTTAACGCCCTGTTAGGGCATGGCGCAGACGTAAATGTTCTGTTTAGCAAATTTGAAACGGCCCTGGGTGAAGCAGCAAAGCAGGGCAACCTGGAACTCGCCAAACTTCTCATTCAGAACGGGGCAACTCTGGAGCCTTTTAAGAAAAATGGTGAGACGCCCGCTACTCAGCCATTGATCCAGGCTGCTATAGCAGATCATCAGGATATGGTCGCGTTCTTGTTGGCTTCCGGGGCTGACATGGAAACGTCTAATTTCCAAGGTAAGGGGGTATTGGTCTCGACCTTGATGGAGGGAAAACCTGATATGGCCAAGTATTTACTGGATAGAGGGGCGAATCCAGGAAACGACGGTTTCATCGGGTACACCCCGTTGATGATAGCCGTGGAAAACGAATATGTGGAGATAGTCGATATCCTGTTGGCAAAAGGCGTTGATCTGGATGTGGTAGAGGGGGGTAACGGCAATACTGCCGTGTCGATTTCGGCTCAGGTCGGCAACGTTGTGATCCTCGAAAAGCTGCTAGGTGCAGGCGCTGAGCTTTCTATCGCCAGTGACAAATCCAATATTCCCTTTCTTCATGCCTGCGTTGAAGGCCATACAGATATGATGGAGTTTCTCCTTGATCGTGGTGCTGACATAAATAGTACAGATGCGGCCAAGCGTAACTGTCTCCATCATGCGATTGAATCCGGAAAAACAGACGTGCTGCCCGTTGCCATTGAGAGAGGGATTAACATAGATTCGCCAAATGTTTTTGGCGCGACACCGCTATTAAGGTCCCTGCATATGCGCGATACGGCGACGGCGATGATGATGGTTAACGTCGGGGCGGATATCCATGCGCTGGAAAAGCGCGACAAAAATGCCTTGATGTATGCGGCGTCGCTTGATGATAAAGCCTTGGTGGCAAAGTTGATTGAGGGTGGTGCCGATGTGAATGCTCGGACGCATACCGGTTTGACCGCCCTGATTTTGGCCGCAAACTATAAAAAGCCTGAGAATGTCGATTTACTATTGCAGGGTGATGCCGATATCGATGCTTTTGATGATGAGGGTAGGACCGCGTTACATCATGGGGCCAGAAAAGGTGCCATCGAGAGTATTGATCGATTGCTTGCACAGGGCGCCGATGTGAACGTGTCTGATCTGATTGGAAATACCCCGTTGCTAGATTCGGTGGTCCAAGGGGATCTGTCTTTGGTTAAAAAACTTGTGGATTCTGGTGCCGATCTGTTTGTGACAAATACTCGCGGCGAAACAGCGCTTGTGTTTGCGCTGAAGGCACTGAAAAATGACATCGCTATCTATGTGCTTGATCAGGGCATAGAGTATTCGGAACCCGATAGCCGCGGGGTAACCCCTTTGCGACACGCATTGCAAAGCAATCAATTTGAATTGGTTACAAGAATGATCGGAGATGCCGATGTTAACGCGGTCACTTCATATCATGGTGAAATTACAATGTTTATGAATGCCGTTCGTAAAGGCCATCTTGGTATTGTTCGGCTGATGTTGGAGAAGGGTGCTGATATTAGTCTCCGCTCAACGAACGGAAATACGGCAATTTTCTTTGCGGCCGCGGCAAAACGCCCTGAAGTGGTTGAGTTGCTTGTGCTTGAGGGCGCCGATGTCAATACGGTGAACGCGCGTGGAGAAACGCCAATCTACGAGTCGATCAAGAGCGCAACTGATATGAGCGCGCAAAAATTGTTGGCGAGTGGCGCTGATTTTAATCATCAGAATGACGACGGAATAACGCCGTTGATGTTTGCGGTCAATCGGGCAAACTTTGATATTACGCGTATGCTGCTCGTAGCCGGTGCGGATATATCCCTTCGCGATAACGAGGGTGATACGGTTTTTGAATACGCCGCGGCACGTCCCGATAAAGCAATAAATAAACTGTTAGATACCGCGCTGACGTTGGCATCGGGAACTCCTTAATAGTTTTATTACTTAAGTTGCCAGATGGTGGAACTTACGATAAAAATGAGCGATAGCTATGACTGAACTTTCTCTGAATGACGTTAATCTCTCCCGTGCGGTTGAGTTCTTTAAGCAAGGACAACTGGATGATGCGCAGACGTGTCTCCTTTCTGTTCTGCAAGCGGCCCCTGCCAATCCTGATGCCTTGTATTTTATGAGTATGATTGATTTTCGGGCTGGCCGCACCGCGGTTGCCGAGAACCGGGCGTGTGAGCTTGTTTATGTCATGCCTGAGGATGGAAAAGCCTTGAATCTTCTTGGCAATATTCAGATGAATTTGGGTAAGTTTGATGAAGCAAATCAGACCTACGCCCGAGGCATGAAATCTGATCCCACTAACTCGACTATTTGGGTCAATGCGGCAATTTGTTTCCTCGGCCAAGGGAAGCCGGAGAGGTCACTTGAATTGTCTCGAGAGGCGGCATCATTAGAGCCTGATTCTTCCAATGCCCATAATGTTATGGGTTCAGCGTACCTTGCGATAAATCAATTAGCCGATGCAAAAAAATGTTTTGAGATGGCGTTGTCCGTTTCCCCCGGCGATATTGATGCCAAGTTTAATTTGGGCAAGGTTCAGCTCGACATGGGGAGTCGCGATGCAGCGATCGAGATTTTCGACCAGATATTAATGGAAAACCCACTTCACTTGCAGGCTCTTACTCGAAAGGGGGATGCTTTGTCTTCCGCACGCCAGTTTCAGGATGCTGAGTCCTGTTATCGGAAGGCATTGGAGACCGAGCCGAGTTTTTTGATAGCCTATATTGGTTACGGGAAGCTCCTTCTCAGTGTCGCTAAGCCCAATGAGGCACTCGAGCGGCTTAAGAAGGCGCTAGATATCGATCCTACCTGTATTGAAGCTCTAATGTTGGTTGGTAAGGCCTTTCAAATGTTGGATCAGACCGATGGCGCTGCAGCCGCATTCCGGGATGTTCTCTCAATAGACCCGAGTAATTATGATGCTGAGTTTATGCTGGCCTCTGTCGAAGGCACTGGGGCACCCGCGAAGCCCGACGGTTCTTACGTTCGTCGTCTGTTTGATGACTTTGCCGACAGTTTTGATGACTCGCTAAATCAGGTTGGCTACGACGCGCCTCAGCAGTTATTAAAGATGGCTGAGACGCAACTTGGTGAGAGTGTGGGTAATGGGTTTGATGTTATTGATCTGGGTTGTGGCACAGGTCTGGTTGGCCTCGAGTTTAAGAAGTTTGCGCGTAACATGAAAGGGATCGATATATCACCACGGATGCTTGAAGAAGCAAGAGGTAGGGGTGTTTACGATGAACTTGAGACCAATGAATTATTGGCGGCATTGGTGAGGCACCATAACGATACCGATATTGTTGTGTCAGCGGATGTGTTTCCCTATATCGGTGACTTGGAATCAATATTTCTCGCTGTCACCAGCGCCTTGCGCAAAAATGGCTTGTTTTTGTTTACAGTTGAGGCCCACAGCGGCGATGAAGACTACAGGCTTTCCAGCAAGGCACGCTACTCACACACCAAGGAATATATCTCCATGCTCGCTCAACGCCGCGGCCTGACTATCGTCGATTGCGACGATTCTAGCTACCGCAAGGAAGGTGGAGAGCCGGTTAGTGGGCTGGTTGTGGCACTGAAGAAGTCGGCTTGATCGGGGCGGCGACTATCGTTTGACGATATATCGTTCTTTGAAGGTATGCAGCAGTCCGCACGAGAACAGATGCATGTAGAGTAGTTCCATCGTATCGCTTTTCATTAGATCGAGAAGCTGGTCGTCTTCGAGATCCCAGATTCGATGCCTTTCCACAATGGCCAAACCCTCAAAATCAACCTGTCTGGCGATTTCTGGCTCGATTGTCTGCAGCGGCACCAATAGATCAAGTTCCTGCATCTTTTTGCAGAAATCGGTAGTGCGGTCTATATGGGTCTGAAACTTGCGACAGAAGTCTTTGACTTCGGTCAACATCGGTCCATCATCGACCGTTCCATATAGAGGTATGCCGCGGCCATTTTCGTTAAGTCCGGCATAGTCGTTATCAATGGACACAACGAATTGTCCCTCATCTCCATGTTTGGCCAGCATGAATGGATACCGACGCACGTAGCAGGGTACGTACTCACCTTTCCAGTTGCCTTTGTTGTCGAGAAACTCATTTTTTCCATTCTGTAGACTCAGTAGGGCTACCGGAAAGATTTCATCCGTCTTCATCGAAAAAACGATCGGATATTCTTTGGCTACGCGCATGAATTCCATGCAGAAGACGTATACGGAGTTGATCTCTTTGGTATACGAGAAGTTGCCTACTCGCTCGATATATAGCTGACCATGCGTTTCGCGAGTCAGCGGAACGATATTCGAATACAGTTGAGTTTGTGCGGTATTGTTGGCCATGGATTAGATGCTCGGGAATTTGGGAACGATTGATTTATTTATCGGTCATAGTTGAGGAAGCTTTATCTATCGTTAGGGATATACTACGCGGCTTAAAGTGTGGCTGTACGCGGCCGATGGACTAAGCATAGTCTAGCAGAACCATCATTGTATGGAACTGTTATTCCTTATTTTACAATATATTGGGTGAATTATGATGAAAAGCCTTGGGCGATTAATAGTGAGTTTCTTGATGCTGGCGATGGCGAGTTCCGGTTTTGCAGAGTCGACTGAGCAGCGGCAGACCAAGCAGACGCGATTCAGTAATGACGGGCTGTATGAGGTATCGATAGAGAGTCAGATGAAGCCGCTGACATTGGGGAAAATGCATGCCTGGAGCGCAACCATCAAGACGCCAGAGGGTGCTCCGATCAAGGATGCCAAGATATTGGTTAGCGGAGGAATGCCCATTCATAATCACGGTTTTCCAACCAATCCTCAGGTGACATCGGTCTCTGATGAGGGTGTCTATCTGATTGACGGCGTTAAGTTCAGCATGCGTGGTCCCTGGATATTGTTGTTGGATGTTACGGTCGATAGTCAGACGGACGCCGTTGCCTTTGATATTGACCTGTAACCCAGTTTGTTGAGTAAAGATCGATGATTCGCAAGGTCCTTCTCTCGTTTGCCACGTCGATATTTGCGGGTCTTCTGGCTTTTGGTGTGTGGCAGTGGATTGAGTCGACCCGATTCCCGGCACCTGGCTGGACGCCGCTGGAAGCACTAACCATCTCATCGTTGTGGTTGGGTAATCTTCCTCCTCTAGGGCCTGATCCCAGTAATGCCGTAGCCGATAACCCGGATGCGATTAGATTTGGTCACCAGCTATTTTTCGATACACGATTTAGCGGAAATGGGCAGGTAGCCTGTGCAACTTGTCATCAGCCCAGTAAGCATTTTACCGATGGCGCAGCCTTGGCGACCGGTATGGGTATCACCGGGAGAAGCTCGCCGTCTATTGTTGGGACATCGTTTCATCCCTTTATCTTTTGGGATGGGCGGGCTGACGGGCAATGGGCGCAAGCACTCGGACCCATGGAGAGCACGGCTGAGCACGGCGGATCGCGGATGCAATATGCGCATTTGATCGCCACGGATTCTGATTATCGACAGCAATATGAAGCTTTGTTTGGGGTGTTTCCTGATTTGTCCGACGATGCCAGATTTCCAGCCCGTGCGGGTCCTGTTGATGCAAAAGCTAACCCTGAGGTGGCCGCAGCATGGGATGCAATGAGTGATGCTGATCGTACGGTTGTCTCCCGGATTTATTCGAATATTGGCAAGAGCATTGCCGCCTATGAACGGCTGATGCAGTCAGCTCCTTCCAGATTCGATCAGTACGCGAAAGAGATTCAGGATGGAGATAATCGACCCTCATCGATTTTGTCGCGTGATGAGGTGGCGGGTTTACGCCTGTTTATTGGTGACGGGCGTTGCATCGAATGTCACAACGGTCCTCTCCTGAGTAACGATAGTTTTCACAATGTCGGCACTCCGCATCTGAAAGGCAAGCCATTTGATTTTGGTCGATCAATCGGCGCGCATCAGGTGGTAAAGAGCGAGTTTAACTGTCTCAGCGAGTACAGCGATGCCGAGCCGTTACAGTGTGCGGAGCTTAGATTCGTTAAGCGCTCAGGTGATGATCTGACGGGTAGTTTTAAAGTCCCGGGATTACGCAATGTAACCAAGACCGCCCCTTATATGCATGCCGGGCAGCTTGCAGATCTCGATGCCGTCATGGAACACTATAACGATGCGCCTGTACCCTTATTTGGACATACTATGTTGACCAAATTGGAGTTTGAACCGCACCAGCTTCAGCAAATGATCGATTTCCTGCATGCGTTGGACAGTGACTTAACCGTTGATCCAAAATGGTTGCGTGCGCCAGAGCAGCCTCTCTCGCAAGCATCCACTCAGTAGTTGGATCAATTACACACTCCAGACCCAATCAGGAGATTTTTCGTGAATAAAAATTGCTTACGTTATTTTTCGCACAGTGCCTGGATTTCTGCGCTAATGCTTGGATTATCCTTGTCACCGAGTCTGTGTAGTGCCGATCCCGGTGGTGGAATTCGGATTGCCCCTATTGCACCTGATATGCCGTATGTCTTTGTGGTGCACCAAGGCCGTTCGATGAAAATAGAGCGCAGTATTGAAACCTCTTTTAAAGCGGCACAGGGTATTCGCAGTACTCTGGCGATCAACTCTGAAGCCTGTCCCCCCTTTTGTTTGTTGCCACTGGAGCTTGATAGTGCAGTAAAAACGGTTGGAGAGCTCGAGATAATTAATTTTATGATCGGCAAGATGCGCAAGAGCCAGGGTGTGCTGATCGATGTGCGAGGGGATAGAGAATATCGAATGGCGACGATACCGGGTTCAGTCAATATTCCCGTGACGGTTTTCCAGAAGGATCCGTGGGATAAAGAGTTTGTCACGATGTTGGAAGATTTTGGCGCCGTTCATCGGGGCGAGGTTTCCAGTATCACCAGAATGTTGGAAGACTGGGGTCTGGTGGATACAAGCTTGCTAGGAAAAGACTGGGATTTTACCAACGCGAAGGATTTGATCCTTTGGTCAAATGGACCTATCAGCCGGATCTCGCCAACGGCGATTAATTTGTTGCTGGCGGTCGGCTATCCCGCCGAGAAAATTCGCTGGTATCGAGGTGGCCTGCCAGCATGGCAGTATTGGGGCTTTACGATGGTGAACGCACCGAAGCGCTAAACCAGCCCGCTCCTACCAGTGATTTCTTCCAGACATAAAAAAAGGCCGGGTTTCCCCGGCCTTTCTCAATCAAACTAAGAAACTAGTTAGATTTGGTCTTAACTAATCAAACGGACTTTAGAAGCCTGTGAGATAGTTAATTGACTTGCCGCCATGTGGATCAGCGTTATCAACTGGAACCGCACCAGCATCACCTAGCTCACAAAGTACGTCATACTCCGAGTCTGGGTAGTTTGCAGCTGGGCAAAGGTAGTTAGTACCAAGACCTAGCATTACCTCAGTCTTAACGTATCTGCCGCCGTAACCGAAGAATGTAGCAAGAACATCAACGCCCTGCGACCCACTACGAGAGGCGAAGTTGTACTTGTTGGCCGCGCCTATAGCGGTGCTACCGATAGCAGAGGTTGGAACTGGGCCACGAGTCGTGTGGTACATGCGATTACCGAACTGTGAACGATCGATAACATCAGGCTGGACGTTTAAGCGTCCAGGACGTTCCAATTCAATTTCGTTGACCAGTGCAGAAGTGTCACTGTTCCACGCAGATAGAACTTGGATGTTGTCATCAATACGCATTGTCTGCCACATGAAGTTGTTACCCAAACCAGCGAACTGTGCACCATGAGCATCACCGCCGTAGACAGGTTGGCTGTCATCAGTAGCAAAAGCAACACGATTAGAAGGACCGTTGGCGATACCAGCGGCAGCGTAATTCCACATTGTCATCTCTTCAGGATCGCCGTGCTTGTTGAAGCCTTGGGTAATCCAAAGATGCGTGCCACCAGGATGGTTAACCAGACCACAGCCAGCAGCCATAACGTCAGCATAGGCATCAAGGATGGTAGGATTAGCAGGGTTGCTAACGTCAAGAACGATAACGCCACCAGTAGTAGTACCGGTCTGTGCAGCAACATACAAGAGTGTGCCGGATGTATCGAACTGGTTACAGATGTTGTTAGGGTTAGCATCGAGAGCATACATGGTATCCAGATGACCCTGAACCTGCGCCTTTAGTAGTGGAGCCAGACCAGGAGACACCGGAATGTCAGCGAGACGGCTGATGCCAATACGGGTGTAGGTATCAGTAGAAACATCCGAGCTGAACAGAGTTACGTCGCCGTTGAAGATAGACGCACAAGCGATCAGGTTGTTTGTGGGATTGTGACCACAAGCGTGGATGGTGTTTCCCTTATCAGGAGGGGCCATGCCTGCTGCGGCGTAAGTGCTGTTGGTACTGGCTTCCAGATCAGCGATCTTGTCGTGAGTCGCGGTGTTCCAGATTTCAGCCCAACCGTCAAGGTAGGTAGCTACAACGCGGCTAGAAGGATCCAGACCAGAAGCGTTTGAGAAACCAAGGATGTGCAAACGAGCACTTGTGTGCATCCCGCCATCAGCAGAACCCGTACGATTCTGAAAATGAACAACTTCCTTTGCTGCAGGGCCAGGCGCGTTCAGAGCATCCTGTTGCCAAATATGCATTAGACCGTTAATTTGGTCAGCAGCCCAAAATTCGCCGAAGTTCAATGCTTGTGCATTGCCTGCGGCCATCATGCTCAGTGCGGCAGTAGTCGCGCTAGCAATAGTGGTTTTATTAAAGTTCATAACTTGCCTCTCTTATTAAGTTTACTTTCTCCAAAAGATACAGCTTGATCCTAGTCGTGCTTCCCGTACGATTCGGTTCTTACCTGTACGTCTAGATATAAAGCAAGATATGTGCCAATAGAAAGCGACCATATAACTAATTGAAAAATAAAGGTAATAAACAAATAATAAGCAATTAATTATATTGCAATCAATCGAAATTGTTAAAGTTCCTGACATCCTGAGGGCGTGATTTCATGCAAACCCCCCCGAGATTAGCGATCGTTAATATGTGGATACCGATTTATCCGAGTAATTATAAATTATATCAGTAGGTTGCGGAGGTAGACCATTAGGCTATTACCCGTGTGACTAAAGTGTAAAATTTTCAGACAAACGCCCGGAAAGGCATGAAAAGCGGTTATATATGGGTGAAGATTAGGTAGCCATAGGCAGTTGTCGGATTGGCCGGGGTCCCAACACGGAACCCCGGCCAATACCAAGACAATGGGTTTATAAATCAGTTAATGGTTGCTCGCCAGCCGATCGAAGCAACCCAATCCGTTGCGAGTTGAGGCCCATCGAGCTTCTGATAAACCGGTGTGCCCAGTTCAATGGAAAACTCATGCTCAGATCCCGCAGGTTCAAAGTTGAGGTCGAGGGACGCGTTAATCTGGCGTCCGCCACGGAGCGATGGATCAGCCGATGGCACCATGGCAACCATGTGTGCAATCGCTGGATCGGCGCCCTCAATATCTTTCCATGTCTCCCCTGAGAGACGACCGGTTACGCTCCATTCGGGCGCGATGCCTCGGGTGTACCACCCACCTAATTTGTAACGATCGCCCAAGGTGTAACCGTTATTACTACCTGTGCGGATCATCGCTTCGCCATCAACGCCCCAGGCGCCGTTATCCAGTGCATATTGAGCGGATGTGGCCAGGATCAGATCGTACGTTCCAGAACCCAATCGCATTGGGTATGGCAGACGCACCTCACCCATTGGGGTAGTGTCCATAACCTCGGTATCGCCAGTCGGAACGCTCAAACCCGCAGACAAAAATATCTGCTTATCTTGGGTGTCGACCATGAGGTACTTTCCGATTACCTTCATATCACCAATACCACTGGCATCCGTGGTGAATTGCTCACCCGTCGTCCGAATTATATGATCCATGCTGATATTCAGATAGGGCACCATAACCATTACAGATATGTCATGGGTGACACCGACCATCGCGCCAATCATGTGCATGGTCATGTCCATGTTCTGCGGTGCGACCATAAAATCGACCAGTACGTCCGCATCACTCACATCGCTGGTGCCATCGCGGTTACCCTCCATGGCCATCGTCATCGCGCGATACGACAGCATCCATTCACCGGGCTCGTGCGCATGGTGAGCAAAGTGACGGCTGTGATCCTCGTGGCCAGCATGTCCTTCATGATGACGATCTTCGGCCTGTACTACCGCTGATATCGCTATCAGTATTGCGGCAGGCAATAATTTTTTACTACACATAACGCTTGTCCTTGTTTTGGTAAATCTACAATACCCAGCACGTGTCAATACCCATGGTTTTGACGCTTTGCGACGAATTACAGAAGAGTTTAGTCGCCCGTTCGACGTTACGGAATGTGGCATAATGTCGCACCCTGATGCGTAGACGAGCTGATATACTAAGAACCATGAGTTCCCGCGACGTATCCTCTGCACCCGAGTCGGTGGATCAAAATCTAAAGCGGTTGTTTGTCCTGCGAAATTTCATCATCGCGGGAGAGCTTGGGGCGATCTGGATCGCTGAGACATGGATGGACGCACAGTTACCGCTCGTACCTCTGGGCGGAATGATTAGCGCTATGGTGTTGCTCAACGTTATTACCTGGTTGCGGCTGCAGCGACGAGACCAACCCAGCAATTGGGAGCTCTTTGTGCAGCTCGTACTCGATGTCAGTGCCTTTAGTGGTGTGCTTTATCTCACGGGCGGTGCGACCAATCCATTTGCCTGGCTTTACCTGTTACCGTTGGTGATATCGGCGACGATTTTGCCGCGCCGCTCGACGTGGGCGATCGCCGCACTCTCGATCGCCAGCTATTCACTGTTGATGGTTTACTATGTTCCGCTTCCTTATGCCGGCATGGAGCATGCTCATCATAGTGCGCCGCTTGACGGCGGGTTTTCGGCGCATATCTTTGGTATGTGGTTTGGATTCATACTCAGCGCTGGGGTGATTGCACATTTTGTTGTCAGCATGGCGGTCTCTCTGCGCGAGCGTGATCGTTACTTAGCCGAGGTCCGCGAGCACGCGTTACGTGATGAACGTCTTATTGCACTCGGTACGCTGGCCACCGGTGCCGCGCATGAGTTGGGAACGCCACTGGGAACCATTGCGATTCTGGCCGGTGAGTTAAAACATGAGTATCCGCCTGAACGGGATGCGGACCTTTACGACAAGGCCTGTATCATTTCCGATCAAATTAAGCGCTGTAAGGAAACCTTATCTGTTATCTCCGCTTCGTCGGGTGAGGCGCGCGCCGAGGCGGGACACCCTGTGTCGGCCAGTGATTACATTCACGATTTGATCAGTGAGTGGCGCTTGCAGCGACCGGTTGTGGCACTTGAATACCAGTCTACCCCGGACCCCCATAGTCGAACTTTACTGGCGGACCGAACCGTGACTCAGGCGCTGATTAACATATTGAATAATGCGGCTGATGCCTCGCCAAATCGGGTTGAGGTGGACACGCGCTGGGGTGGCCGACAACTCATCGTCGAAATTCGCGACAATGGTGAGGGGTTGGATCCGAAGACCGCGCAGATAGCAGGTCGTGAACCGATTTCGACCAAAGATAACGGCATGGGGGTTGGTTTGTTTCTTGCTCATGCGACCATTCGGCGTATGGGTGGCGAGATATCTCATGTTGACCGGGAGGGGGGTGGGACCTGTACCCAAGTTGTCCTTCCTCTATTTGACCAAGAAGCTATCCGCTGAGCTAGACGCCTACAATCATGACCACTGATATTGATGAAAAGCCGAATTTGCTATTAGTCGATGATGACGAGCTGTTTTGTCGCGTCCTCTCCGGCGCGTTATCGAGTCGCGGACTGGATGTACACGTCGCCTACAATATCACTGATGCATTGGAAGTCACCCGTGAACACGAGCCGGAATATGCCATCGTGGATTTGTGTATTGGCTCGGAGTCTGGTCTGTCGATGGTCAAGCAGCTGGTCGAGATCGATGCCAACACGCGCATCGTTATTCTTACCGGATATGCCAGCATCGCGACGGCTGTCGAAGGCATAAAGCTGGGTGCCGTGCACTATCTGACCAAACCCACGGATGCCGATGAAGTTGTCGCGGCGCTGCATTATGACGAGGGCAATTCGGAGATTCCGATCGCCACTCGTCCGGTATCGGTGAAACGTTTGGAATGGGAGCATCTGCAAAAAATACTCCTCGAATGCGATGGCAATATCTCAGCTGCAGCGCGGGCGCTCAATATGCACCGACGGACCTTGCAGCGTAAACTGCAGAAACGTCCGGTTAACGAATAGTTCCTGATAGGTAACTAGATCGACATACCTTTAATAATGAGGTGGACGTTCGCTGGATGGGTCGGTTGCGGCCCCAGACGGGTCATCCTCAAGGCTGATTAGCTTGGAATACAAATGCTTACAGGTCAGTTTGAGGTCATCGATCTGCGCCTGTTGTCGGCAGATGACGTCGTTCAGATCCTGAATCGTGGCCTCCTGATAGGCCAGTTTCAGCTCGATCGTTTCCAGTTGCTCGGAATTATCTAGGCTCATGGGTGCTGTGCTCATTGTAGACGGCCATAATCGATTTAAGCTCGGCCAGCACCGCAGCCTGCTGCTCGGAACTGAGATCGCGGGTTTGATCTATCGGCTGAGCGCTGTCAAGACGCGCGATAATATCGGTGACGCTGGTGCAACCAGTATCACAGATCGTCTCCACAATCTCGTCGACATGATCGGTACTCTGGGTTGCACAGGCGGCGGGCGGTGCCGAGAGTCCCCCAAACCAGAAATTTTCATCGCGCCCCAAAAAGTCATCATGTTGCATATAGTGGGTGCCATCACAGGAAAAATTCAGTCCGACCACGCCATTGACGATGTTCAGCGACCCTGAGCGCAGATACACCGTTTCGTCGGCAAATCGGAGCATGCGAAAGCGCTCGAAGATCTCCGGTATCGCCGAACGCGGCACCAGCGCCTGCTCGAAGTACGGGCGTTTAGGAAACGCCAGACAAGTATCAGGGTCGGTTAGTTCCTCATAATCCAGCAAGTGATAGACGTAGGGGTTATCGGCCTGCCACACGGTTGCGCGGCTGCTGGAAAAATGCAGTTTGCCATGAAAGACGCCGTGTTCCTCCATCAGTTCCTGCAACAAGGACAATACCTCGGCAAAATGCAGGTCCATGCGACTCTGCACCCGTTGTTGGTGAAACAGGCTGCCGCGAATCGCGGGATCGCCCTTGAGCTGACGCCATTCGTCGGTCTCTTTGTATAAGGACTCGGTGTGGGGCAGCTCGCGTAGGTCATAATCCGCGCCCAATACTGCAATGGGAGAGCCTTCGGCATCGCGGATCACGTGGATCGCGGTGAGTGACGGGCGTCGTTCGCTGAGGCTGATGTAGGCCTCCGACAGATGAAAGTCGGGACCGTCAAAAATGCCTTGTATATAGGGTCTTTCGGAGCGATCTCGACCGATCTGAGAGCGATCCAGGCCGTCCTGAGACGCGTTGGCGCTGATTTGGATACCGTTTGGGTCGGTCGCGTACAGATATTTACAGTAGGGTAGTGACGGAAAGGCATCCAGCAGAGCGATGCTCAACTTTTCGTTGTCCAACAGGATGTTTTCACACGTGCGCGCCAGTCGCGTCAGCGAATTTTCCAGCAGAATGCCAATCATCCGACGCTGATTTTTGATGCTTTCCTGTAACAAGCGATTCATGGTGAGGAGTTTACCGTAGTTGTGTGCGACTGTGATCCTAATGTCATTTAAGAACAGGCAAAAATTTAAATCAATAACCTACATCCAATTTCAATAATGAAACTCATGAGTCCGGTATAACTTCGTCGTCGACAATCTTGGACGAAACTGCCTGCATTGGCGCGAAACTTTCCGGTATACTTCTGGCTATTATATTAAAGAAGGGGGGGGATGGTGAACCAGCTTTTGCGACTGCGTGGCATCTGTGTATGCCTGTTATCGTTGCTGTCATTTGCATCCCTCGCGATCGAGCCTATCCTTCCGGTTCCGCTTGAGCATGGATTGGATGAGCGCAGAGTCGCGTTGGGCGACCGACTTTTTCATGATCCCCGGATTTCACCCGATGGCGTCCGCGCGTGTACGCAATGCCATGATTTGGGTGAGGGCGGTGACGACGGCAACAAGCTATCGGAAGCCTCGACCAACCGATTGTTTCTGATTAACTCACCTACGCTGTTTAATGTAAGCCTTAATTACCATCTTGCGTGGCGCGGCGCATTCAAGAGCCTTGATACCCACAAACGTAAAACCTTTTTGCGTTCAAACGGGGTGGATTATTCGCCCGAAGCCGTGGTTGAACGAATTTCTGGTGATGATTATTACCCGGCCGCATTTGCGGAGGCGTATGAGGATGGCCTGATCTTCGATAATCTGGTGGATGCGTTGGTAACATTTGAGCGCTCTTTGATTACACCGAATGCACGCTTCGATCAGTATCTGCGCGGTGACGTTGGGGCGATATCGTCTGACGAGAAACACGGGTACGACCTGTTCAAGTCCTACGGTTGTGTCTCGTGTCACCAGGGTGTGAACGTCGGTGGCAACCTGTTTCAGAGGCTGGGTATTTTTGCTGATCCGTTCAAGAAAAACGGTCGGGTGATTACCAAGGCGGACCAAGGACGCTTCCTGGTTACCGGGGATGACGATGATATGCATGTGTTTCGAGTACCGAGTCTGCGCAATGTCGCGTTGACGGCACCGTATCTGCATGACGGATCGCAGAAGACACTGGAAGATGCGATCAAGGCGATGGCTAAGGCACAGCTGGGAGAAAAGCTACCCGACCGAGATGTGAAATTGATCGCAAAGTTTTTACGTACTTTGACTGGTGAGTACAAGGGTGAATCGATGGAACGCGAGACCTCAGTACTCGGTGATTCGGCTACCTCTCCGAGGAATGATGGGTGAGGTCGTACGTGGGCAAACACTTTGCCGCCATTGTCGTGTTACTTGTGGCTGTTGGATGGTTGTTTCAACAGGGGTCGTCCACCTATCGCAGTGTACACAACGATCTGCGACAAACCATTGCGGATCTATCGCAGGTCGATGCCGCACTCAAGGCAGATGTTCTGACGTCGCGGGGGGCATCGATTGGGCACTTTGACGCGTTGAATGCGTCTATGAATGCCACATTTATTCATTTCGACCAGCTCAGTTCTCTCAGTCGCTGGATTACCGGTCCAGACGGCGAATCCATTCACCAGCTATTGCTTGAAACCCGCGATGTTGTACAGTTGCGGGAGCAGTCGCTTGAGCGATTTAAGTCAGAGCTCGCCTTGTACCGTAATTCCTTGCATTACGTGACACACCTGATTTCACAACTTGCGCCGACTGTTGGTACTGATACGGTGGTCCAACTCAGTGCGCTGTCGAACATGGTGCTTACGCTCGACAGTTCCCCGGAGAGTTATCGCAGAGCAGATGTTTCGGCGGTGCTTGACAAGCTTCAGCAGGCGGCCAAAGGGTCGCCCTCCAAGTCGCGTATAACCGTCCTGGTGAAACACGTGCGTTTGTTGGTTGATACCTTGCCGGGTATTAATCAATCCATTGGTCGATTGGTGGCACCCGATCTGAGTCAGCAGTTGAGGCGTCTGCAGTCAGCCTACGCGCTGGTTAGTGACCGGACTCATCGCTATTCGGAACTTTCGCGATTTGCGATACTTGCCATTGCGGTTGTTCTGTTGGGTTATCTAACGGTCGTTTTCCGCCGCTCCCGCCGTGGAGTCATTGAAATACAGTCAGCGAATCGTCGGCTCAAGGAAGAAATAGCGAATCGACGTCGGAGCGATTCGATGATGGCCAACCAGAATATGGTATTGACCAAGTTGGTGCGTGGCGATGCGCTGGAGCACGTGTTGGCGTCGTTGTGTCTGGGCGTAGAGACGCTGATCGAGGACAGCATGGGCTCGGTATCACTGGCCAGTGATGACGGTCGGTCGCTGGTGAATGGCATCGGCCCCAGTCTGCCGCCTGACTATGCAGCAGCGATGCAAGGGTTGTTGGTTGCAGAGGGCTCTGGTTCTTGTGGTACAGCCGCGTGTCGCATGGAACCGGTCTATGTTGAGGATATCGCGGTCGATCCGCTGTGGGCCGACTTTCTGGATTTGGCGCGAGAACATAACATTCATGCGTGTTGGGCAATTCCGCTTATCAGTCATTCAGGCGCGTTGTTTGGCACTATTGCGGTGTCATTGCGGCATCCCGCGGCACCGACCGATAGCGACAAACGAATACTGCAGTCTGCGTCTTCACTGGCATCGCTTGCGATCGAGAGACGGCGTGCCGAGCAGGACTTGTTCGAGGAAAAAGAGCGGGCTGAGGTCACGTTACATTCCATCGGTGATGGCGTGGTGACTACAGACCGCGATGGGACCGTCGAGTATATGAATCCGGTCGCGGAGGCGCTGACGGGTTTGAGTCTGGATAAGGCACGCGGGCGTAACCTCAGTCAGGTGCTGGTTCTGCGTGATGAAGTCAGTGGTGAGGACGTTTCATTGCCAGTCGAAAACTGTATTCGGGATGAAATAATCAGTTCTCTGTCCGGCAATACGCTACTCATCGGACGTGATGGACAAGAGTTTTACATCGAGCAATCCGTGTCGCCTATTCGTCATCGTGATGGTTCGATCGGGGGCGCGGTTGCAGTGTTCAGTGACATCAGCGAGTCTCGCGCGTTGACCAAGAAAATTGCCTTTCAGGCCTCTCACGATTCTCTTACCGGCTTGGTGAATCGGCGAGAGTTTGAAGATCGGCTTGATAAGGCGATAGTCAGCGCGAGAAGTGGGCTCTCGACCCATGCGTTGTGTTATCTGGATTTGGATAACTTCAAGATCGTAAACGATAGCTGTGGTCACGCGGCGGGTGATGCGTTGTTGAAGGAGTTGGCACAAAAGTTGGGTCAACGTGTTTATGACCATAACGTACTGGGACGCTTGGGTGGGGATGAGTTTGGCGTGCTGATGCTGGATTGCGCTATCGCGAAAGCGAATATCTTTGCCGAAGACCTGCTCACGGCGGTTCGGGAATTCCGTTTTTCTTATAATAGCTCTATTTTCGAGGTTGGCGTCAGTATCGGCTTGATTGAGATCGCGGAGGGTACGGTTGATCGACTGGAGTTGATGGCGCTCGCGGATGTGGCATGTTACGCGGCCAAGGACGCGGGACGAAACAGGATTCATCTGCATCAGCAGGAGGACGACGAACTGAAACCGAGACTTCAGGAAATCACTTGGGCGTCGCAGATCGACCGCTGTATTAAAGAGAACCGATTCAAACTCTATTGCCAGAAGATCCGTCCGGCGTTTAACGATGACCGCGAGCATATACACTACGAGGTATTGCTGCGAATGGTTAACGACGATGGCACGTTGGTACTGCCCGAGGCGTTTATTCCTGCATCCGAACGTTATGGCGTCATGTCTCATGCTGATCGATGGGTGATCAGTGCAACCTTTGCCGAGATCGCCAGGCTCGATGCTGCGGGTGTAGGTGAGGATCTGGGTTTTGGCTTGTCGATTAACCTGTCGGGTAATTCACTGAGCGATGATGGGCTATTGACGTTTGTGCGTTCCGAGTTGGCCCGGCATGCCATTTCACCCGAGCGAGTTTGTTTCGAGATTACTGAAACGGCGGCGATCACGCATTTGGAATTGGCAACCGATATTATCCGTGAGTTGCGCCGGATTGGTTGCCAGTTTGCACTGGACGATTTTGGCAGCGGTCTTTCGTCGTTTTCCTATCTTAAACAATTACCCGTTGACTATCTCAAGATCGACGGCAGCTTCGTGCTTGAAATGATTAACAGCGATGTTGATGCAGCGATGGTTTCCGCGATTAATGAAGTTGGCCACGCGATGGGTATCGCGACCGTGGCGGAATCAGTAGAAGATGCCACAACCCTTGATCGACTGCGCGGGATCGGTGTTGACCTGGTGCAGGGATATCATATCGAACGACCATTTCCGCTGGATCAGCTCAAGCAACGGGTGGGTGATGGTGGTTCGGCCCCCTTGGGTGACCCGCTAGACCGGGACGTGGCGTTAGCCTCTATGAGTCCCAGTGCAACGGTAGCGGAGCCATCGTCCAGCGCCAACGTTCAGTCATCAACCCCAGACGACAAGTCGCATAGATAAAGTAACCGCGTACCATTTCCCCTTATTTCGTCTATCCACCCAAGCTCTTGGAAACAATTTCTGAGACATCTTTAGACAAGCCATGGCTCGCGATTACCCGCTCCAGCGCAGCAGTCATACGCGTTTGACGATTACTATCATAGCGCCGCCAGCGTGAAAGCGACGATACCAGTCTCGCCGCAATCTGCGGGTTGAGTCGATCCAACGCAATCGTCTGGTCGGCAATGAAATTATATCCGGCACCATCGGGGCGATGAAAATGATGTGGATTTCGATGCGCGAACGCCCCCAGAAGGGCTCGTACCTTGTTGGGGTTTTTCATGCTGAAGCAGGGATGATCCAGCAGCGCCACCACCGCGTCGAACGTATTCTCGAGTCGTGAGGTTGCCTGCAGCCCAAGCCATTTATCGACCACCAACGCATCGTTTTTCCAGCGCTCGTAAAATGCCATGAGCGCCTCATCACGTTGGCTGCAGTCCATATTCGTCAGGGGAGTCAGTGCGCCCAGTGAGTCTGTCATATTGCTTGCGTTGTTAAATTGTTGCATGCACAGGGTTTGGACATCGCTGTTGTCCCGTTCCGCGAGGTAGGAAAGACACAGGTTACGAAGCTGCCGTTTACCCATGGCTTGTGGGGTTGGCGCATAGTTCCCCTCAACCAGATTGTCGTCATAGGTGCGGCGGATCTCGGTGTGCAGTTGTTGCGCGATTTCGCGCTTCAGGTCGATGCGCGTGTGATGGATGCTGTCGACATCAATTTCCGACATCTGTTCACCGGCGTAACTTTCTCCGGGCAAGGTCAGCGTCAGGGCAAAAAATGCCGGGTCATTCGCGGATTCCTGCAGAGCGGAGCCAAGGCCTTTGATCAAGGTAGCAGCGCTCGGATCTGGTTGTTTGTTATGGCGAGCTGCAACTCGGGACAGCATCAGGCGCAGTGACAGCTGCTGTCCCGAATCCCAGCGGTTGTAGGCATCGGAATCGTTGGCCAGCAGAAAGGCAAGATCTTGGTCGGAATGGTCGTAACACACTTGCACCGGTGCCGAGTATCCGCGCAGAAAGGAAGGCACCGGTTTTTCCTTAACATCGACAAACTCGAAGGTCTGTGATTGCTGCGTGATGTTCAGTATGGAGGTGGACTCTGGCGCTTTCTGTGCTTGGTCTGACACGGTCAGCGGCATGTCGGAGCCGGAGGCATCCAGTAGTCCGAGCGCCAGTGGAATGTGAAACGGCTGTTTGTTGGTTTGTCCCGGGGTGTCGGGACAGGATTGAGTGACACTTATACGATAGCGGCATTGCGCTTCATCATAGTCGGTTTCAACCACGAGTCGCGGTGTACCCGCCTGTTGATACCAGCGTTGAAAGATCGATAAATCAGCCTCATTGGCATCTTGCATGGCGGCAAGAAAGTCTTCAGTGGTGACGGCCTGTCCATCATGACGTTGAAAATAAAGATCCATGCCCTTGCGGAAACCATCGACGCCCAGCATGGTGTGATACATGCGTACGACTTCGGCACCTTTGTTGTATACGGTGCTGGTGTAGAAGTTACTGATCTCCTCATAGCTTTCGGGTCTGATCGGATGTGCCATGGGCCCGGCATCTTCGGGATACTGACTGCTTCTCAATATGTTGACATCCATAATCCGCTGTACCGATCGTGCCGCCATATCGGCGGAAAATTCCTGGTCCCGAAAAACCGTCAGGCCTTCCTTGAGACTGAGTTGGAACCAGTCGCGACAGGTGACGCGATTGCCGGTCCAATTATGGAAGTATTCATGACCGATAACCGACTCAATACCCTGATAGTCACCATCGGTTGCGGTATCCGCGCTGGCCAACACGTATTTGGTATTAAATATATTCAGTCCCTTGTTTTCCATCGCGCCCATGTTGAAGTCATTGGTGGCGACGATCATGAACATGTCGAGGTCATACTCAAGACCGAAAATATCTTCGTCCCACTTCATGGCTCGCTTTAGCGAGTCCATCGCGTAGTCGCACTTGTCGATGTTTGTGGGTTCAGTGTAAATCCGCAGTTTGACTTGGTTGCCTGATTGCGTGGTAAAGCTGTCTTCGATGCTGGATAGATTGCCCGCCACCAGTGCGAACAAATAGGTCGGCTTGCGGTGGGGGTCTTGCCAGCGAACCCAGTGCCGGTTGTTGTCACTACTGCCTCGATCAATCGGGTTGCCGTTTGATAGCAACATCGGAAACTGCGATTGATCAGCCTCAATGGTCGTGGTGTAGGTGGCCATCACATCCGGTCGGTCGAGGAAGTAGGTGATTTTTCGAAAGCCCTCTGCCTCGCATTGAGTACAGTAGGTGTCACCACTTTTATAGAGACCCTCGAGCGAGGTATTGTTGTGAGGGTAGATTCGGGTGCGGATCTCGACTACGCAGTCATCGGGTATCGTGTTGAGCGTCAGCGAGTTGTCGTCGAGTTGATATTCATCTGCGGTCAGTGGTTGTTGGTTTATTGTCACCGAGAGCAGTTCGAGTTCCTGACCGTCGAGCACCAACTCGCCGCCATCTGCACGATCGGGGTTTCGCCGCATTTGCATTCGCGACGTGACCACGGTGGCATTTGAATTCAGCTCAAAATGGAGGTCGACGGAATCGATCAAAAAAACGGGTGGCTGATAGTCTTTGAGGAAGATGGTTTTACTGCTAGGTTCGGTCATCGTCGGCGGGTCGAATTGTTGCTGTGTATGTGCCTAGTGTAACGCGTAATCGAGAAAGCGCCGATAAATTCATCGCCGTCAACCCAAAGACCACCTTCGTCATCCCGGCGTAGGCTGGGATCCAGCGGCTTGGGACCAAGGATTCGGCCTAACAATCCGTATGCGACCGAATTATTAACGAGGTACACTGCAACCAACGTCACTCAGTACTGGAAATCTCTCCAGATTCTCTTAGGCCATTCTCAGCAACCCATGGCAGCAAAACCCTCTTGTTCCGATCTTGAACTCTGCACCTCGCAGGATCGCGCTCGATTGCGGCGCAGTTTTGACCGATTGCGGCAGCACACCGGCACCGAGGAGCAATGGCAGCGTTGGCAGCGGGATGTGGGTCTGGCCAAGGCCCGTTACCAAACCCGTCTCGAATCGCGTCCCACGCCAACCCTTGCCCCCGACCTGCCGGTTGCCTCGGCCAGTGACGAGATAGAGGCCGCGATTCGAGATCATCAGGTCGTCATCATTTGTGGTGAAACCGGTTCCGGCAAGACCACTCAGATCCCGAAAATGTGTCTGCGCTTGGGACGCGGGGTAAGTGGGTTGATTGGACACACGCAGCCACGGCGGGTTGCGGCACGTAGCGTTGCCACGCGCATCGCGTTTGAAATGGACACAGAGGTCGGCCGGCAGGTCGGCTACAAAATTCGTTTCACCGATCGCACCACCGATGCCGCTTACATCAAGCTGATGACCGATGGTATCTTGCTGGCGGAGACCCAGCGTGATCGAATGCTGTGGCAGTACGACACGCTGATTATCGATGAGGCGCATGAGCGCAGTCTCAATGTCGATTTCCTGTTGGGCTATTTGAAACAGCTGTTACCGAAACGACCTGAACTGAAGGTCATTGTCACGTCGGCGACCATCGATACCGAGCGCTTTTCCAAACATTTCAATGATGCCCCTGTGATCGAAGTCAGTGGTCGAGGGTATCCCGTCGAGGTGCGTTATCGGCCGCTTGAGTTTGATCAAAGTGAGGGTCAGGAGCAAGATCAAAAGCGGGCGATTCTGAACGCCGTTGATGAGTTGGGCAAAGGCGCGAAGGGTGACATTCTGGTGTTTCTCAGCAGCGAACGTGAGATTCGCGATATTGCCGACGCGCTGAGTCGGCATTTCCCGCAACGCATGGAGATCTTGCCGTTGTATGGCCGGCTAACCGCTGCGGAACAGGATCGGGTGTTTTCCTCCCACAGTGGCCGAAGGATTGTGTTGGCGACCAATATCGCAGAGACCTCGTTGACCGTTCCCGGCATTCGCTATGTGATTGATGCCGGTCGCGCGCGTATCAGTCGGTACAGTCATCGCAGCAAGGTCCAGTGCCTGCCTATCGAGCCCATCTCACAGGCCAGTGCGAATCAACGCATGGGCCGTTGCGGGCGTCTCGGCCCCGGTATCTGCGTGCGGCTGTATAGCGAAGAGGATTTCGGCCTACGCCCGGAGTTCACCGAGCCTGAGATTCTGCGCACCAGTCTGGCCGGGGTGATTCTGCAAATGAAGTCGTTGCAGCTCGCCGATATTGATCGCTTCCCGTTTGTACAGTCGCCGTTGCCTAAAATGATTCGCGACGGGATGCGATTGCTATCAGAACTCGGTGCCATTGATGAGCGTGAAGGGCTGACGCCGGTGGGGCATGAACTGGCGCACTGGCCCCTCGGTCCCCGTGTGGCACGCATGCTGGTGGGTGCCCGCGATCACAAGTGTCTGACAGAGATGTTGATTATCACCGCATTTCTCAGTGTGCAGGATCCGCGCGAACGACCCGCTGAGGCGCGACCAGCGGCGGACCAGTCGCATGCGGAGTTTCGCGATGAGCAATCGGATTTCATTACCGTTCTGAACCTCTGGGCATTCATCGAAGAACAGCGTGAGGCCTTGTCGTCGAATCAGTTTCGCAAACTGTGTCGCAAACGCTTTCTCGGATTTATGCGTATTCGAGAATGGCGAGATGTGCATTATCAATTGACCCGCCAACTTCGCGACCGTAAGGGTTATCGTTTGAACAACACTGAGGCGGGGTATGACGCGGTCCATCAGGCATTGCTGACCGGACTGGTCAGTAATATTGGTTATCAGGATGAAGACGGCAGCTATCGCGGTGCGCGTAACAGTCGGTTTCGGGTGTTCCCCGGATCCGGCCTTGGCAAACGCAAGCCCAAATGGCTAGTCTGCGCCGAGTTGATTGAGACCAGTCAGTTGTACGCCCATCACTGTGCCAAGGTTGAGCCGGAGTGGATCGAACAGGCCGCGGGTTCGTTGTTGCGCCGTAGCTACCATGAACCGCACTGGCAATCGCGTCGAGCGCAGGTATCGGCATACGAAACGGTACTGTTGTTTGGACTTATGTTGGTGGGTAAACGACGGGTCAATTATTGTTCGGTTGATGCAAAGGTGGCTCGCGAGGTCTTCATTCAGAGTGCCTTGGTTGAAGGTCGCTTTCGTAGTGGTAAGTTTCTGACACACAATCAGTCCTTGATCGATGAGATCACCCATCTGGAATCGCAGTTACGACGACGGGATTTACTGGTCGATGACATTGAACAATTTCGGTTCTACGACGCATTGGTGCCAGTGGGAATCTGTAATGGGCCAAAGTTTGAGGTCTGGCGCAAACAGGCCGAACGGGAAACGCCACGGTTGCTGTACATGCAACGCGACTACCTGCAAACACGGCTGGTCAGCGAACAGATCGACCACGACTTTCCACCGTATATCGAAATCAGCGGATTGCGCTATCAACTGGATTACTGTTTTGAGCCCGGCAGTGATAATGATGGCGTTACCGTGACGTTGCCCGCGGCGGCACTAAGACAAGTCGATGACTGGGTGTTTAGCTGGCTGGTGCCGGGCTTGTTGGCGGAGAAAATATTGGCGCTATTGCGAACCCTGCCCAAACCACTGCGTCGTGCACTGACGCCGGTGGCGGACACAGCGTCACAGTATGCGCAACAAATCCAGCCCGAGGCGAGGGCACTCGAATCGGTGCTGGCAGATAGGGTACGCCGCGACACCAATGTCGCAGTCAAGGCCAGTGACTTTGCAGCCGAGCTGATCGCCGATCATTTGCGCTTTAACTTTAATGTAGTTGATGACGCGGGCCTGCCAACGGGTATGGGTCGAAATTTTTCCGAGTTGCGGGCGCTATTGGGGACCGCGGTGCCTGATCGAGCCACCGAGGCTAGTGCAACGGAGTTTCATCGTGACAACATTAGCGCATGGGATTTTGGTACGTTGCCCGAGGTTGTTGAGATGTTGCAGGGTGGTTTGCGGGTCAATACCTGGCCCGCGGTGATGGATGCGGGGCCAGCTGTCTGCCTGCGCTTGTTGGGCAGCGAACACACCGCAAGGCACCGCAACCAAGCCGGTGTCGCACGCTTGATGCTGTTGCATGAGTCCGGGCGCGTCAAATATCTGCGCAAAAAATTACCGGGCTTCAACGCCATGTCGTTACAGTATTTTAATCTACCGGAGGCCCCGGATGCGTTCGAGATTTTGTCACCGACGAGCTTTAAACTAGCGGATCCACGCGATGATCTGATTGACGAGATTCTGCTGTGCGCCGCGGTCGAGTTGGTGGAGCAACACGGCGCGATTCGTTCGCAAACGGATTTTGAACAACTTTGCATTAAACAGAGCGCGGCGCTTGTGGCCATGGTAGATCAGGTGTGTGGGACGGTATCGAAGGTATTGGCAGACGCACACGGAATGCGTGCTCGATTGCAGTCAGCACAGCCGCATCAGGCAGAGCAGCTTGAACCGGCGTTGTCCCGTCTGGTGTATCGCGGTTTCATCCGTTCGACGCCCTGGCGATGGCTACAGCGGTTGCCGATTTATATCGAGGCCACGGAGAAGCGATTGCAAACCATGACCGCCAATGCGCAACGCGATCAGCAGCATGCCACTCGTTTGGCCCGGTTTGATCAAGATCTGGATTCGGCCCTGTCGAGGGCCCGGGATGAAGACCACTTTGTCCCGGAGTTGAGCCGGTTCCGCTGGATGATCGAAGAGCTGAGAGTGTCACTGTTTGCACAGTCGCTGAAGACGATTGCACCCGTTTCTGAAAAGCGATTACAGAAATTGTGGGACAGCATTGACTGAGTAGGTCAGTGTCGTATGATGGTTGTCGACTTCCTACAAAATCTGGGCTAACCACATGGGCGCCAAAGAAAAAAACCCCACTAGCAAGGTCGCACGCAAGCAAAAGATGACCATGGCCAAAAAGGCCGATCGCCACATCCTGTATCAGAACTCGGTTCAATGTGTCGAAGCCGAGATTGATTTTGTTGACGAGACATTTGAGGCCTTGAGGGAGCGCAAGGCCAATCTGATTCGCGAAGACTTTTGCGGAACCGCAAACACCTCCTGCGAGTGGATACGGCGTCGCGATACCAATCGTGCCTTTGGTGTCGATCTCTGTGGCGATACTCTGCAGTGGGGGCGTGATCACAATATCGCGGCCCTGCCGTCGGCTTCACGTACGCGTCTGAGTTTGATTCAGGACAATGTATTGACCGTGGCAACCGATCCGGTTGATGCGTTGTTGGCAATGAATTTCAGTTATTGGTGCTTCAAGGATCGCGACACGTTGCGTAATTATTTTGTTCATGCGCGCGAATCGTTGGTGGATGACGGGATTATGTTCCTTGACGCATTTGGTGGCTACGAGGCCTTTTGTTTAATGGAAGAACCGCGCCAGTGCGAAGGCTTTACCTATGTTTGGGATCAGGCCGACTATAACCCCATAAACGGCGACGCGACCTGCAAAATTCATTTCAAGTTTCGTGACGGTTCCAGTTTGATGGATGCGTTTGTGTACGAGTGGCGTCTGTGGACCTTGCCGGAGATTCAGGAACTTCTGCTTGAGGCGGGTTTTGCGCATGTCACCGTGTTTTGGGATTCCACCGAGGACGGCGATGGCGTGTATCTGCCTGAGACCGTTGGTGAACCGGACGCGGGCTGGCTGTGTTACATCGTCGCCGAGAAATAACCCGGGGCTAGTTTCAACGTGACCTTTCCCACCATTGAGTCGTTCATCGGCAATACACCGTTGGCGCGTCTGCAGCGCATGGTGTCGGGTGGCGCAACGGTTTTGGTCAAGCTAGAGGGTAATAACCCGGCCGGTTCGGTCAAGGATCGCCCCGCGATTAATATGATCGCGGCAGCCGAGGCGCGGGGTAATATCCAGCCCGGAGACTGCCTGATTGAGGCCACCAGTGGTAATACCGGTATCGCATTGGCGATGGCCTCGGCGATCCGCGGTTATCGCTTGATCTTGGTCATGCCGGAGCACATGAGTGTGGAACGGCGCGCGGTGATGCGAGCCTATGGTGCAGAGATCGTATTAACACCTCAGGCTGGCAGCATGGAGGCCGCGATCGATAAAGCACGCGAACTCGAAGCCGCTGGTAAGGGCAGGATCCTTGATCAATTCGCCAATGAGGACAATCCGGCCGCGCATTATCACGGCACCGGACCGGAAATTCTGCGCGACACCGACGGTCGAATCACCCATTTTGTCAGCTCGATGGGAACCACCGGCACCATCATGGGGACGTCGCGGTACTTGAAAGAGAAAAACCCCGAGATCCAGATTGTCGGGGTGCAGCCGGTGGAAGGTGCCAGTATCCCCGGAATTCGGCGTTGGCCGGAGGAGTATTTACCGAAGATCTATGACGCCAGTCGGGTCGATCGTATTATCGATGTGACCCAAGAGGAAGCGGAAGACACAACACGTGAGCTGGCCGCCCGTGAAGGGATATTTGCCGGCATTTCATCCGGTGGTGCGGTAGCCGCCGCGCTCACGTTAGCGGCCGAGCTTAAAGACGGTGTGATTGTGGTGATTATCTGTGACCGCGGCGATCGCTATCTATCGACCGGAGTTTTCCCCGAATGAATCTGTTTGTATTTGATATTGAAACGGTACCGGATGTCGAATCAGGACGTCGTATCTTCGGGCTGGATGGCTTGTCAGACAACGATACGGTCAAGGCGATGCAGCATCATCGCAGTCAGCAGACCGGGGGCTCTGATTTTTTACCACTGCACTTACACAAGATCGTCGCGATTTCTGTGTTGCTGAAGCAAGCCGATCGGTTCAAGGTCTGGACACTGGGTGACATTGAGTCGGATGAGAAAGATCAGGTGCAACGATTCTTCAATGGTATTGATCAGTATCAGCCGACGCTGGTGTCTTGGAATGGCGGCGGCTTTGATCTGCCGGTGCTGCATTACCGAGCGCTTCTGCACAAGGTCGACGCGCGTCAGTATTGGGAAATGGGCGAAGAAGATCGAAACTATAAGTGGGACAACTACATCAATCGCTTTCACTGGAAGCACATTGACTTGATGGATGTGCTGGCCGGTTTTCAGCCGCGCGCGTCGGCCAAGCTCGATCAAATTGCCACCATGCTCGGTTTTCCCGGCAAAATGGGGATGGATGGGTCGAAGGTGTCGGATAATTATCTGGCCGGTGATCTGGCGGGCATACGTGACTATTGCGAAACCGATGTCCTCAATACCTATCTAGTGTATCTACGATTTGAATTGATGCGGGGCAATTTGGACGAAAAGCGCTACGAGGACCACTGCGCCGAAGTCAGAGCCTTTCTCGAGGCCGAGAACAAACCGCATTTTCAGGAGTTTCTCCAAGCCTGGGCATCGTAGGAGCGGGCTCGCTAATCAGTTAAACTGCGGTTCTTTACATTAACTAACCGTTGAATTTATGGCCACCCAGACTCCGCTCCCGACCGACGAACCCATCATTGTCGAAATTGAATCACTGTTACTTGACGGTCGCGGTGTCGGCCATATTGAAGGCAAGGCGGTATTTGTCGCCGGCGCCTTACCCGGCGAAACGGTGTCGATTGGATTCACTCGTCGTAAACGCAAACTCGATGAGGCCGTGGTCGAAGAGGTTATTACGCCCTCCGAACAGCGTGTCGAGCCCAGGTGTTCCATTTTCGGCACCTGTGGTGCCTGCAGCCTCCAGCATTTTGATGCTGACGCCCAGATCAGGGAAAAGCAGCAGATCCTGCTCGATAACCTCGAACGTATCGGCCATGTGACGCCACAGGACGTAATTGAACCGCTGACATCGGAAACCTGGGGCTATCGTCAAAAGGCGCGCCTGAGCGTGCGCAACGTACACAAGAAGGGCAAGGTTCTGGTTGGCTTTCGTGAGAAGAAGTCGCGCTATGTCGCCGAGACCGAACGTTGCGAGGTACTTGACCCACGGGTCGGTCAAAAGATTCCCCAACTCGCGGCACTAATCGCGAGCCTGAGTATTGTCAATGATGTTCCGCAAATCGAAGTTGCCAGTGCCGACGATAATGTAGCGTTGGTTTTTCGGGTAATGTCGCCCCCTACGGATGACGATATTGCGTTACTGGTTGCCTTCGCTGGTGAGCACGGTTATCAGATTTATCTGCAGCGCAAGGGGCCTGATGTCCTCGAACCGATCGGCGATGCACCGGAGTTTTTGACCTATACCTTGCCCGATCACGATGTCAGCATTGAATTTACCGCAACGGATTTCACGCAAGTGAACGGTAAGCTGAATCGCAAGATGATTAATCGGGCGATAGAGAAACTAGCCGTGCAGTCCGGGGATGACATCCTTGAGCTATTCTGTGGTCTGGGTAATTTTTCTCTACCCATCGCACGTCAAGTAAATTCTCTGGTCGGGATCGAGGGCGCCGAAAGTCTGGTCGCGCGAGCCAAACAAAACGCACTTCGCAACGGTATTGGGAACACCGAGTATTTCACCTGCGATCTGACCGGAGATAGGCACAATGAGGCGTGGATGGGGCGCAAGTACCACAAGGTCTTTCTCGACCCACCCCGAACCGGCGCACTCGAAGTCATGCCTTGGTTGGGTAAGCTAAAACCCGAGCGTATTGTGTATGTGTCCTGTAATCCCGCCACGCTGGCACGCGATGCAGGCATTCTGGTGAACGAGTTGGGTTATACCTTGACCGAAGCCGGGGTTATGGACATGTTTCCGCATACTGCCCACGTTGAGTCGATCGCGGTATTTGTACGTTAGTCGAAGGTTTTAGACCGGCGATCCCTGCAACATCGACGTACGCCCCACCATCACGTCCACGGCCTTTTTCAAACGTCGAAAAACCGATTCCTGAATGTAGGGTATGCCATGTTTTTTGCACAAGGCGTGTACCTTGGGCTGCGCCAGTTGATACTGGCTGAGTGGCAGTTTCGGCCAAATGTGATGTTCGATCTGGTAATTGAGCCAGCCGTGCAAGAAGTCGATACGATCTGTGCCGGTGCGATAATTAACGGACCCGGTGATTTGGCGCAGAAAGAATTCGCCTTTGTCACTAATGCGTTGATTAAATTTCGGGATATCGTCGCCGGTGTGATTGGGAACAATGACCAGAAAACCATGTAGATTGGTGAGGATTTCGGCAATGACTGAATTGATCAATACAAACAGAGCAGCTTCCCGCCCAAGCGGTAGAAACAGTGCTGGTATCAGTGCGAATCGAAAAATGCCGTAGGGCAAGAAATATTGCAACCAAAACTCTCTACCATGTGCGGTGAAGATGCTCCATGCTTTCCAGTCGGCAAAGTTATTGAGCGCAGTCCTGCCTTCTTGCTTGGCGCGAGCGAGGCGTAATTCCAAGAGCGCTTTCGGCGCGTAGTAGGCGAGCTTCCAGATACAGGCAAAAATAGCGATGAACAGGTAACGCGACCACATCGGCCATTTGGATTCGCGTAGCCATTCCATATTGAACTCAATTTGATCGGGATCCGTTACCTCACCCAGATTGTAGTGATGCAGACGATTGTGTTCCTGATGCCATGCGTCCGGATGAATCCAGTCGGCCCAGTCGATAAAACGTCGCCAGCCGCTGGCAAAGCCTTTGCTGGTATAGCGCTTGGGTACATCGGGTATTTGGTCATAGCCGCCGTGTGAGATCGGATGGGTCACCATGGACCAGCGGGTAAAGATACCCGTGCTAATCAGCAGCGCGGAGATCGGGTTCGGAATGATCCAGGCGGTAGCGTAACCCAGGAAGGTGCAGATCCGCCCCCACCACTGCATCTTTTTAAAATGTCGAAGATCTGCCTCGGGGCTGGTCTCCGCAGCGAGCTCCTTCTGGATGCTATAGATGTCGGCGGCAAGCTGCGCACGATCAATGCCGCTGGCTGGGGACTGCTCCTGATCGATTAGATCGGCGGTAGGCGGGGCTTGATCAACAATGTCAGCAGCGGTGTTGGGCATGGTGCTTTGGCTCGGGTCGTGTAATGCTGCCTATTCTAGCAAAACTACCGTGGTATATCCCTAGTGTTATGGCCCGATAGCGACCTTTCTGATCCATAGCTGATCTTGTATGGTAGGCGCTGGAAGCTGTTGGACTAAACCTATGCATATAAAACTGTATTTCGCCCCGGAAACCCGTGCGATCCGGCCTCGCTGGTTGCTCGAAGAGATCGGGCAGGCCTACGAACTTGAGCGCATCGACGTATTTGGTGAACAAGGCGGGTCCCCGGAGTACAAGGCGATTAACCCGTACGGGACGGTACCCGCGGCGGAGATCGATGGCCAGGTGATGCTGGAATCCGGTGCGATCTGCCACTGGTTGGCCGACCAGTTTTCGGATCAACACATGGCGCCGTCGCCCGACAACGCGGATCGAATCGTCTATGAACGTTATATGTCCTACGCCGTGGCCACCCTTGAGCCTCCGGTGTGGTTGCTCATTGTGCATGGGGCGCTGTTATCCGATGATCTTCGAGTGAGTGAAATATTGCCTTGGGCAACGAGTCGCTATACCTATCTTTTATCAAAGCTGGAACAGGAATTTGGCGATGGTCCGTATCTCCTCGGCGACCAGTTTGGCGCGGCCGATATTATGGTTGGCTCGACCTTGATGTGGCGGCAGGATCTGCTGCAGGGCTTTGATTTACTCGAGGAGTATGTCGGGCGGTTGAAGGCGCGGTCGGCTTATCGGCGTAGCGTTTTATGATAATTCTTACGAATTGCCGCCGTGTTTGTTATGGCTTGGCTTTACTTCTCACTCATATTTGATAGGGTTGTGCGCATGAAATATTCAAAATTTGTCCTTGGCCCCGTCCTGGTGCTGTCATTGATGTTATCGGGTTGTGGCATGCAAAGTATCCCCACGGCGCTCAACGAGGTAGAGGCCGCGTGGTCGGAGGTGCTTAACCAATACAAAAGACGCTCTGATTTAATTCCGAATCTCGTCAGTATCGTGAAGGGTTATGCTGCGCACGAAAAAGAAACGCTGCAGGCCGTGGTGGAAGCGCGTGCCAAGGCGACACAAACCCAAGTGGGTAGTGACCAGCTGACGCCGGAGAACGTGAACAAGTTTGCCCAGGCGCAGTCTGGACTGGGATCTGCATTGTCTCGGTTGATGGTCGTGGTCGAGCGCTATCCCGATCTCAAGGCGAACGAGAACTTTCGTGATCTTCAAGTGCAACTTGAGGGCACAGAAAATCGGATTACCGTTGCGAGAAATCGCTACATACAGTCGATCAAAGGCTTCAATAATCTGGTCACCGTCCCGCCGACGTCGTGGTACAACTCGTTGTTCCTCAACCATGATAAAAAACCACAGTTCAGTGTTGAGAATGAGGCCGCGGTTAAACAAGCGCCTGTTATAGAATTTTGATGATCTCCAGAGTACTGGTATTTCTGGGTGTTTTGGGCGTTCTGTGGGGTAGCCCGGCGCTTTCTCTCGATGTTCCCAAGCTCACGAGTCCAGTCGTTGATCTTGCGGGTGTGTTAAGTCAATCCGATCGGACAAAAATCGCAGCCAGTCTATTGCAGTTTAAACAGCGTTACGGGCCGCAGCTTCAGGTTCTTGTCGTGCCAAAACTCGAAGATGAAACCATCGAGAGCTACTCGATTAAAGTCGTTGATCAATGGAAGCTCGGCGCAGAGAAAAAGGACGATGGGGTGCTTCTGCTGGTGGCAATCGAAGACCGAAAAGTACGCATCGAAGTCGGGCAGGGACTGGAGGGCGACCTTCCTGACGCGTTGGCGGGACGCATCATCCGGGCGGGAATTACGCCCTTTTTTAAACAGAACCAAACCGGCGCGGGAATACTGGTCGGATTAAACATGATCGCTGAAAGCCTTGGTGGAAAACTGGAGAACGTTCCGACACCGCAGTTACGCAAGTCCAAGCGGGGTAATAGCTCGAATCTTGGGTTTCTTTTGTATCTTGGGTTCTTTTTGATCGGTCCAATGATTTTTGGTCGCGGGCGCAGAGGTGGAATGGGCACCGCGCTATTGGGTGGTATGTTATTGGGCAGTGCCATGGGCGGTCGACACGGCGGGTTTTCTGGCGGGGGCGGATTTGGTGGTGGTTTTAGTGGCGGTGGTGGAGGCTTCTCCGGTGGTGGTGCCAGTGGGGGTTGGTAGATGGTTGAATTAACACAAGCTGACCACGCGCGCATTTCCAATGCGGTGGCGGAAGCGGAGCTGCGAACGACCGGCGAGATCGTGCCGATGATTGTCGCCCAGAGTGATGACTACCCGGGTGCGCGCTGGCGCCTAGCCATTGTCACCGCCTTGCTGTTTGGTTTTCTTGGGTACCATTTCCTCGCTGATTATGACTCAGCCTGGATTCTTTGGGCGCAAATCCCCGGACTTTATATTGGCTACTGGCTAGGTTCTTTTGGCGTGATTCTTCGACCCTTTCTACACAGCGCCAAGATCGATGAAGAAGTTTATCAACGCTCGCTACAAGCGTTTTTCTCACGCGAACTGCACGCGACAAAAGACCGAACAGGGATTTTGATTATGGTGTCATTGCTTGAGCGTCGCGTAGAAATCCTTGCGGATACCGGAATCAACGCGAAAGTGCCAAGTGGCACCTGGCAGACGATCGTGTCTGACATGCTTGGTGCGATCAAATCTGGTGATCTGACGGAGGGGTTCTGTAAGGCTGTTCGAGAGTGCGGTGATGTGTTGGCGAAGGACTTTCCCGGTTCGCACGATAACCCCGACGAGATCAGCAATAAACTCATCGTGGAAGATTAGGTGTGGCAAGTGATTGAGATTCCCGCTAGAAAGAAACTAATCCAAGCGCCTTGCGTTGAATCAGCAACACGTCAGCGACCTCAACGACGCCATCTTCGTTGATGTCGGGGTTTTCTATCGCTCTGTAAAGAAAGCTGACAAATTCAAACCCAGCTAAGGCAAACACCTATAATGGAACGATAGGGTGAGGATAATCCCTTGAGTGATTCTTGTCGGTAAGACAAGATCGCCGATAGCGCTTACATCGTCCGCTAGTCAGTCGTTTAGAAATTTGGCTTCTCGGGCGCATCCCGATACATCTGCAGCGAGTCAATAATTTCCTGTTTCGCTTTATCGACGCCGCCCCAGCCCTCGACTCTTACCCACTTGCCCTCGTCTAGGTCTTTGTAGTGCTCGAAGAAATGGGCGATCGTATCCAGGCGGTCTTGAGGAAAGTCGTTGTAGTCGTTGAGGTGTTGGTAGGATTTACTGACGCTATCGATGGGTATCGCAAGTATTTTTGCATCATCACCGGCTTCGTCGGTCATCAATAACACGCCCACCGGACGGCAACGAATAACAGAACCGGAAATCAATGGCACCGGTGTCACCACCAATACATCAACCGGGTCACCGTCCTTTGACAGGGTGTGGGGAACGTAGCCGTAATTACACGGGTAGTGCATGGCGGTAGACATGAATCGGTCGACGAACATCGCGCCCGTTTCTTTATCCAGCTCGTATTTCACGGGATCCGAGTGCGCGGGAATTTCGATAATGACATTGATTTCATTGGGGACATCACGTCCGCTGGAAACTCGATCTAGAATCATAGTGTGTAGTCCGGTTTAGAGTGGGGTTATGTTTTTTTATTGATTGTGTGACGCCTAGTTTTACTACAACTTCACTCGTTATGGAAACAACGATGGCATATCTCCAGCGGCCTACGAAAAACAGTATTATGAGAAGCTGTCAGCTGTGTAGAAAACTAGGGGCTTGTCAGATTGTCTAGGACGGTTTGGTATCTATTGGGCATAAAAAATCCCAGAAACCGCTTGAATTATGGGTTATCTGGGCTGTTTATGGTTCCTCTGGAACCTTGTAATGGTGGGGCGGGGTCCATCATGTTTATGATGTAAATAATTGTTTTAAAACAAAATATAGTCAATATATTCCCGATATATTAGATGGTTACCCCAAAAGGTTCACCCTTATAATCTGCGGACGGGAGTTCAGTTCCCCATAGGGTCGGATTTTGCATCTGGGAATAAGTGAAATTTCACACCAGCCAGTTGTAGATACAAAAACGGCGACCAACGAATAAACGCAGGCCGCCGATGGTATTACGATCAACGTTAGCTATGCTTTCTTGCGCTTGGCTACACCGATTAAACCTAGAATGCCTGAGCCCAACAGCCATATAGCGGGGGGAACTGGAATCTCAGAGAGCTCCGGGGATGTGAAAGGCAATGTCCATGTTGCCGCCGATGGTGCGGACAAGGCGTCATCGCCAATCATGCCAACATTAAAAAAGAACTGGAAAGCGATTGTATAGGGGTAGCCTTGTGAAGACGTCAATGCACCCGAACTAATCCCATAGTCTCCTGCAGAGAGTGGGGTAAAATCAGTAAAAAGCTCGATAACGTTATGTGCGCTTATCGGGATATCATTATATTTCAGGATCGTACCACTAGGGTATTCTTTTAGATTTTGACTAAAGTGAATTAGTCCAGCACCCTGTATTTCGTATCCAAAATAAACTGCCTGAAGTTCCATCCCTACAGGGACGTGGAAATCAAAAACATTGTGTAGCCCTGTACCAGCTATCGTGTTAATTCCTACATCAAAAACAAAGTCACTGGGGTTGGAGTATGAGCCGATCTCCCCATCCAGTTCTTCGTTATAGCTAATAGGGGCTGCGTGAGCGCACTCGGATAGCAGCGCGACTAGAAAAATTCTTGCGATTGTAATGTTCATTAACCCTCCGGAGTTATTATTTGGAACGGTCATCTGCCTAGAGATGATTAACAGACGGTGCATCGACTATCTATAGCCACAAGCAACTTTAATGCCAAAGGCAACAAACGATTGATTACATTAACAATAACGCTTTTAGGGATAGGGCCTTGTGTACGAATTGTAAATAAAGCTGACAAACCCGTCGCATGACTGATATGCGTCGTTTCGAGTCATTCAGATCACGCATGACGATAATTTCTGTCAAGTGTCTGAATGCGGCCAGAAGAAGACGTTCGTCACATATCAATCGAGCCTGACCCCATTGATTCTTTTGGGTTAGGTTTTTAGTCCCTGGCCGTAGAGGAATGTGACATTAATACGTCGGTTTTCGAAGTTATCGTTAAACTCAAAATCATCAGTTTTGTGGAATAATGTTGAATTAAAGATCATTGCGCGATTCT
>JYMV01002723.1_pt1 | contig 140344 bp, 118 predicted proteins | sample 338911 | NCBI WGS metagenome assembly JYMV01 (sample SAMN03354496, study PRJNA234377) | hydrothermal vent metagenome | biome: Deep sea; feature: Hydrothermal plumes at the Eastern Lau Spreading Center, Western Pacific Ocean; material: Seawater | place: Tonga | collected 2009 | depth 2000 m m
AACGCCAAAGTCAGGATATCATTTCTCGGTGATAGTTGTTTTTTTCATCTATTTTCCACGAAAAATTCAGAAAGGCTCAAAATACTATTTCTTCTTTAGAGTTGGTAACTTCGACTTCGACTCTTGAACAATCAGAATAAGATCGATGGCATCCGCTTCACTACCATTACTCACCGATACTAGTACCGGAAATTCTGCGATATTTTGATTGCCCTGTCTGATCATTTGCACCGTCTTAAGGCTTGGTCTCCAAGTTATCGTGTCCCCATCAGCGTTGGCACCTATTGGTATGGAGATAAATGTATATTTTAACTGTTCCGCGGGTATTCCCTCGGCTGAAAATTTCAGGTGTGTTTCCTCACCTTCACGGACGTTAAATTTAATCGGCATCAATTTACCATTTTTGTCAAAATCACGATTAACTGTTTTTCCATTAATATGGGATATTCTGGGAGGCAGATTGTGCTTCCATACGAATAACTGCACGGAATGACTGGATATTCCAGTAAATGTAACGGTTACTTGTCCAATTTGGTGTCTCAATGGGATCCACTCAAATATCCGTGTTTTCGGATCATACTTTGCACCATATGGTTTTGCTTGAACTTTATTCAACTCTTTCGAAGTTTTAAGTTTGAAAGTTTGGGCTACTTCAATGAAATATGGTTGCTTTCGTAATGTATCAATAAGGAAAATTGGTGTTTCAAGTTTAACAGTCTCAAGCCCGCCAGCCGGTTTTTCGGAGGCTTTTGTTAGCACCTCAGGGGAAGCATCCGTTGATTGCGTCGTTTTTTTGTTATCTTGGAAAGAGATCGGTTTGGGTGTATTTGATACGATTATTTGTGAAGTTTGTCTACTATTTGGCTTCGACGGTATATCTTCTGCTGTTTGTTTTTTCCTAGATTGAAACGCGCCTAAATCACTTCCATCGGACGCTAGGCCAATCATCGGCGACCCTACCCTAAGTTTGTAATCATTCAACTGTTCATTTATGAATATCGGATCCACAGACAGATCTGTTAACGGCTTTTTAATTTTACTGTAATCATGATGACTATTTCTCCAGACATTATTATGACTAACGCCAAGAACCGTAGAAGATTTACCTTTAAGATCTATCTCAATCCCAATTCCGTTAAAAACAATGATATTATTTTCAATAATTGCTTGATTATCGGTTGAGATACCTTTAGAGCGGTTGCCAACAATTGTGTTATGAAGTATCTGTAAATCCTCTCCAATTCCCTCCACATCTATACCATCTTTGTTATTCTTGCTAATGATGTTACCTCTGATTACACTGTTCCTACAACTTTTAAGGAGGATTCCTTGTTGACCGTTTTTGGATATTAGATTCTCCGTAATTCTCAATTCTGAATTTGACGCATTAAGACCGGTTAGTTGGTTTTCTTTTACGACGTTATTATGAATGACTACTTTTGAATTCGCTGTTACATAAACTCCGGCATAGAAACCACCGGTAACTTTACAGTTTTGCAGGGTCGCTTCCGAATTGAAAAACCATGTTGTTGAACGTTTCCCTACCCCAGTATATGCGATCGTCATATTGCTAATTACAGTTTTTTTCACTGATTCGACATAGACCACCAGATTTGGACCATCAAATTCAAGATACGTTTTATCTTTTCCCGCACCCTGAATATTTATATTCTTTTTCTTGATAAGAATTGATTCACGATACCTCCCAGGGGCAACTATGATCGTATCCCCATGCTTCGCCACGTCAATTGCGGCTTGGATCCGGTTGAAATCGCTTGGGGGCCTTTTGCCAACCATGATCGTTCGCGCTTCTATCCCAAGACAAATCACCAAGAACATCAACAACAAGCAAGGGGCTCGCAGATAAGCATTATGATGGCTAAACATAGTATTCTTATTGACCATCTTGAATTGGATATGATAGTATTTTATGATTGCGTTGTCCTAAAGGTGAGAGATTATGAGATCTGTTGGTTTAGAAAATAGTGTTACATCCCTTGCTCTAACCACGCATCAAGCAAATGCTGAACAATATCAACGCTCAGCTGATGAGGCTGAAAACTTTGTTGAAGAAAGTACGGAACCTCCCGCCTCGCCTCCTGAAGAGGGAAAAACCCGTCAGGCAAATCCCCAGGAAGTGAGCTCCCAACAGGCTACCCAGCCGAAAGAAGCATCTTCTCAACCAAGACTTGAAGAAGATGCAAATCTACAACGAGAGGAAAATTTACAACCTCAAGAAACAGGAAAACGCTTGGATGTTAGAGCCTGATATCTATGAATCAGTCACCTTGAAATCTGTAACAGACTGAGATAATTGATTGGAGTCCTTTCCGGCCAATTACAGAATACCATACTTATCGAAAACGTATTTAACTGTTGCTCCAGCTTCTAATTCCTGCCGAATATTATTTTCCCCACTTACTTTATCAAAAGCCGCTGAAACAATTTGCTCTTCTATCTGCTTCGGAACAACGACTATTCCATCGTAGTCACCAAACGCGATATCACCCGAAACTACCCTGACACCACCACACTCGATTGGTATATTAAAGCTAACAACGTCACCACGTCCTTTGGAGTCCAATGGAGATATTCCCGTTGCAAAAACAGGAAATTCCATATCCATGATAGCTTTACAATCCCTAACGAATCCGTCTATAATAGCTCCACTTGCACCGCGAGCGACTGATGCCGTTGAAAGCAGTTCCCCCCAAAAACTGTATCGGTTAGATCCATTGGTTGTACAGACTAAGATTTCGTTGGGTTTCAAGCTATCGACTGCTTCAATTTCCATCCGGTATGGCTGATCCGGGGTTTCGTAGACATCCATACAGAGAACGGTCATTGCACGACCAACAGCAACAACATTTTCATATAATGGACGTATTTTATGTGACATAACCTGATTGCGATAACCGGCATCATCAAGTACATCAGATATAACGGCAGAATAAAGTTTGCCTGCCATTAAAGAAAAAAGCTGTTCGTCATTTTCCCATTCTATCATGCTTAGATCGAACCAACATTTCGCATAGTGTGATGCAGGATTTCTGTATTCTCTTCCGACATTGGCACAAGTGGAAGACGCATTCGCCCATTTAGCCTTCCCATTATTTGAAGTGCTTTTTTAACGGGAATTGGATTCGTGTCGATAAAAAGATCTATGGAAAGCTGAAGGGTTTTAAGATGGATCTTCTGGGCACCTTGAATATCGCCTGATTTAAAGGCATTACAGAGGTCTGCTACTTCTTTCGGCATCACATTTGCCAAAACAGAAATCACACCGCAGCCTCCGACTGATAAGATAGGTAGAGTATTAATGTCATCACCGGAAAGGAGAACAAAATCCTGCCCGCACAATTGTACAGCTTGACTGGCACGACTGAGTTGCCCAGTTGCTTCTTTCAAACCAACGATATTTGGATGTACTGATAACTCTGCTAGCGTCTCAGGTAAAAGATCTGTCCCTGTTCGTCCAGGAACATTGTAGATAACAATCGGGATATCAACAGCATCAGCGATCTCCATAAAGTGTGCTTTCAAACCATTTTGTGTCGGTTTATTATAATAGGGGGTAATGACTAGGGCACCATCCGCTCCCACATCCTTGGCGTGTTTAGTCAATCGAAGAGCTTCAGTCGTTGAATTTGAACCAGATCCCGCTATTGTTTTAACGCGTCCATCGACCGTTTTGACAGTAAGTTCCACGACACGATCATGTTCTTCGTGGGACAGCGTTGGCGATTCCCCGGTTGTGCCACAAGGAACAATTCCGTGCGTTCCATTTTCAATTTGGAACTCAATCAATTCTTGCAACTTACCTTCATCCAATGATCCATCATCTTTAAACGGCGTTACAATAGCGACAAAAGATCCTTCAAACATTTTAACCCTCCCATAAACACTTCAGGACATTAATTTAGTATTTCCAAGCAGATTCTGAAATTTGGCCTTCGCAGATGAGACGTGCGTCTCCTTCAAGGTAGAGGTCCTGGGCTTCACCACCGACTAAATTGAAATAAATTTTCAGAGTAAACCCACTTGATGTGTTTACTCTAACAGGCGAGGAGACCTTCCCGTTTAACGCCAAAATAATTACACCTGCTACCGATCCAGTACCACAGGCAAAGGTTTCATCCTCAATTCCCCGTTCGTATGTGCGAATATCAATTTCCTGACTGGATCTTACTCGAACAAAGTTGACATTTGTGCCTGCTGGTTCGAAATCTTTGTGATAGCGGATTTGATTTCCAAGGTGAGTGACATCTACCTCCTCAAGGTTTTCAACCAAGAACATCACATGTGGAACGCCAGTATTGGCAAAGCTAACATTATGAACTCCATCATTTAGCTGTAGCGGGAAACTCAATCGCACTTGGGTTGGATTACCAAGCCGAACTCTCACATTTGACCTGATAACTTCGGATTGGTAAATACCTACCTTCGTTTCAAAACGCATTTTATGAAGTGTGATTCCGTTTAGATACGCAAATCGTGATATGCATCGTGCACCGTTACCACAGGTTTCAACTTCGTTGCCGTCAGAGTTGAAGTAACGCATTTTGAAATCAGCAAGGTCCGAATCCTCAACTAGTAGAACACCATCAGCTCCAATGGACATCCGTCGTTGACAAATTTTTCTAAGAAAATCTGTCAACTCATGTGGCAGAATCGAATCGCGGTTATCAATAACAACGAAGTCGTTCCCTGCTCCACTCATTTTCACGAAAGGAATTCGGGTCATTTTGTATCAGAGACAGCACAGTATTTGTCGCTTATTATAGGTTTAGGTCCTATGAGTGTCAAGCAAAATGCCGATCAGCAAAAACACAGAATTTTTGAACATAATCTTGCGCTAAGGATGTGATTATGATACACTACGCTCTTAGAAAAATCTCCTCTTTTAATCTAATCCCGTGAGGTTAGAAAAGGGATACGTATTGTTTTATCACATACTGTTGAATATTATATTTTGTTAACCTCACCGTTCTGATCGGTGGGGATTTTTTTTGGATTAAATTATGAAAGCTGAAGCAATTTTAAATTTTATCGAAGAAATTGGAATACTAAAAAGCTTGCCGAGAACCGGTTGGCTTGTGCATGGAATTAAAAATGGGGAGAGCATTGCAGATCACTGCTATCGAATGACGCTCCTATCGATGGTATTAGCTGATGCACTCGTTGCACAGGGCATCCAACTCGACACTGAAAAGGTAATGCGATTATCGCTGTTGCATGAGATTGCTGAGGCTCGTATTGGTGATATTCCTTTTACTGTACTAACCTATATTCCCGAAGAGATCAAAGAACTGGGAGAAAGAAAGGCTGTAACATCAATGCTCGAGAAATTCGGTAGTATGGGAGAATGGTACCAAGAACTTTGGGAAGAATTTGAGCAGAACGAAACAATTGAGGCTAAGCTCGTCCGTGCTGCTGATAAGCTTGAACTAATGATTCAGGTTTTAGAATATGAAAAACTTGGCTATCAATCCTTAGATCAATTCTGGAAAAATGACTGGAACCAACGAGGTTTTGATGTCAATCCGTTAGTGCAGGAGATCATGGATCTCCTTACAAAAGAAAAAATATAGATAGGAAAACCATGCGTGAAAAGGCACAGGTAATGACAAAGGAGGAAATGCGGAGAGTTTTAGTTCGAATTTCCCATGAAATCTTAGAAAAAGATCACTGTGCAGTTAACAACCTTGCGCTAATCGGTGTCAAGAGCCGAGGAGATCATCTTGCCTACCGGATTGCAAAAATCCTCGATCACGTGGAAGGAGTTAAAGTACCGGTTGGAATTATCGATGCCAATCTATACCGCGATGATATTAATCTTCACACTGCGAAAATCACAGTGAGCAAAACTGATATTCCTTTTGATGTAGCGGGTAAATGGATTATTCTGGTTGACGATGTTTTGTATACAGGCCGAACCATACGGGCTTCCATGGAAGCGGTGATGGATTTTGGACGACCCTCTGTTGTCCAACTAGCGGTTTTAATCGATCGTGGACACCGAGAACTACCGATTGCTGCGGATTATGTAGGCAAAAATATCCCAACTTCCAACAGGGAGATTATTCGGGTAGATATGGAGGAAGAAGGCAAAAAAGACCTAGCGGTTATCTATGAAACAGATTGATTATGGAACGAATCCTGATTAAAAATGGCCGTGTACTTGATCCCAAGAATTCGATAGATCAAATTTGCGATCTATATATAGATGGCAAAAATATCAGCCGAATAGGTGTAGATCTAAGTGTTTCAGTTGATCGGGTTATTGAAGCCAAAGACCTGATCGTGGCACCCGGTTTAGTGGATATGCATGTACACCTACGGGAACCAGGGTTTGAATATAAAGAAACAATTGCGACTGGAACGAGATCTGCTGTAGCTGGAGGGGTTACAACCGTAGCCTGCATGGCCAATACACAACCAACCATAGACTCACTCGATGTGGTTGAATTTATTCGTTTACAGGCAGAGGAATACGGATCGGCGAATGTTTTCCCCATTGGGTCTATCACCAAAAACCTTGATGGGCAATTGATAACAGATTGGCGATCGCTAATCGAAGCTGGGGCTGTGGCCTTATCAGATGATGGGAAAACTGTGATGGATGCGTCCATTATGTGGAACGTGCTGGTGTTAAGTGCTGAGATGAACTTTCCGGTAATTGACCATTGCGAGGAACACAACCTGACACAGGGCACGGTAATGAACCTTGGCAAGATTTCGCAGGAACTCGGATTACCGGGACAACCAAATGCAGCGGAAGAGATCATCATTGCACGTGATTTACTACTGGCGGAACAAACAGGTGGACACATACATATTGCCCACGTTAGCACTGAAGGTGGTGTCGATTTGATACGTTGGGCAAAACAACGGAGGATCCGTGTAACTGCTGAGTCGTGCCCGCATCACTTTACAATTACTGACACTGAAGTTGTAAATCATGGTGCAAAGGCAAAAATTCACCCGCCGTTGCGAACCCAGAAGGATGTTAAAGCTATCATACAAGGTTTAGCTGAAGGAATAATTGATACGATTGTCACAGATCACGCCCCCCATGCCCCATTTGAAAAAAATCGAGGTATGAAAGAAGCACCAGCCGGTATTATCGGTCTGGAAACCAGTGTTCCGCTCGTTTTAACACAATTGGTGGATACTGGAAAATTGAAATTAAATGATGCCATAGCAAAAATGACACACATTCCATCGGAGATTCTAGGTATTGATCGGGGCACGCTTTCAGTTGGTGCTGTAGCAGACGTAACTCTAATTGATCCGAAAAAGCTACAGGTAGTTGATTCGGCACAATTTGAATCTAAGAGTAGAAATACACCTTTCGACGGTTGGAAATTGAAAGGGTGGCCGGTGATGACAATTCGTGATGGAAAAATTATGATGTCAAAGATTGAGAGTAACAGATGAAAGCAATTCTGGCACTTGCCGATGGGACCATATTTGAAGGCGAAAGTTTTGGCGCGCCCGGTGAAACAGTGGGAGAGATTGTATTTAATACCAGTATGACAGGCTATCAAGAAATTCTTACGGATCCTTCCTATAACGGTCAGATTGTTACGATGACCTATCCGCTGATTGGAAATTATGGGTGGAATAAATTTGATACTGAATCTGTGAAACCACAGGTGGAGGGATTTATAGTTCGAGAATACAGTAACTATCACAGCAACTGGAGATCTGAAGGAAGTTTGGGTGACTACCTGACAATGCATGGTATTGTAGGGATTCAGGGGATTGATACACGTGCGCTTACCAAACGACTCCGTATTAATGGTGTTATGGAAGGAACTATCTCAACAGACAACTTAAGGCCTGAACCATTGGTTAGAAAAGCTCGAAATTTCGGAGGCATGGGAGGAAGGGATCTAGTTAAAAAAGTTACGTGCACCAGCACCTACCAATGGGAGGAACCCGCCCAAAAGAAACATCGAGTGGTCGCGATTGATTTCGGCATAAAACATAATATTTTGCGAATGTTACAAAAGCATCATTGTGAATTACTGGTTGTTCCAGCAAAAACGTCGGCTGATGAAATCCTTGCTAATGATCCGGACGGGATTTTTTTATCAAACGGGCCCGGCGACCCAGATGCTATTGATTATGGTGTGCAAACGATCCGTGGTCTAATCGGTAAAAAGCCGATTTTTGGTATATGTCTTGGTCATCAACTAATGAGTCTAGCCATCGGTGCCAAAACTTTTAAACTTAAATTTGGACATCGTGGGAGCAACCACCCAGTGCAGCACCTTGACACGAAACAGATTGAAATTACTTCACAGAACCACGGTTTTTGTGTGGATATTGATTCGCTGCCAAATTCAGCCACGATCACGCACATTAACCTCAACGATCAGACACTTGAAGGTATTGAGCTTACCGATAGTCCAACTTTTTCTGTCCAATATCATCCTGAAGCCTCCCCTGGACCGCATGATGCAAGCTACCTATTCCAAAAATTCAGCGATTTAATGTCCGAGGATGATGAACTAGATAACTAACTATGCCAAAAAGAACTGATATACAAAGGATTCTGATTATTGGATCCGGCCCGATTATTATAGGTCAAGCCTGCGAATTTGATTACTCTGGTACTCAGGCATGCAAAGTCTTAATAGAAGAAGGTTATAAAATTATTCTTGTCAACAGCAATCCAGCGACAATTATGACCGATCCTGAAGTTGCCAATCGAACCTATATTGAACCGATTACAGCCGATGTGATCGAATCGATTATTGCCAAAGAACGACCGCAAGCCTTACTTCCCACACTCGGTGGTCAAACCGGTTTGAATGTCTCTGTTGAGCTTGCTGAAAATGGAGTTTTAGATCAATATAACGTTGAACTGATCGGTGCTAAACTACACGCTATTAAAAAAGCAGAAAACCGAGCATCATTTAAAAAAGCGATGCTGGATATAGGACTTGACATACCGCAAAGTGGGATTGCACATTCGGCTGAAGAAGCAATGGATATTATCGGTGATATAGGTTACCCAGCAATTATCAGGCCAGCATTTACCCTCGGCGGAGCAGGCGGAGGTATTTCATATAACGTTGAAGAATATCGAGAAATGGTTGCCCACGGAGTCTCAATAAGCCCGATAAATGAAGTATTGATCGAGGAATCGGTAATTGGTTGGAAGGAGTTTGAACTGGAAGTTATGCGTGATATAGCAGATAATGTGGTGATTATCTGTTCTATTGAGAACTTTGATCCAATGGGTGTACATACTGGTGACAGCATTACCATCGCACCAGCCCAAACTCTAAGTGACAAAGAATACCAGAAGATGCGGGATTCTGCCATTAAGATCATTCGCGAGATCGGGGTCGAGACTGGTGGTTCCAATATACAATTTGCGGTAAATCCAGAGAATGGCAGACAGATTGTTATAGAGATGAACCCACGTGTCTCTCGTAGTTCAGCCCTCGCCTCGAAAGCAACAGGATTTCCGATAGCAAAGATTGCTGCTAAACTGGCAGTAGGGTACACACTAGACGAAATTCCAAACGACATTACCAAGAAAACACCAGCTTCGTTCGAACCAACAATTGATTATGTTGTAGTAAAAATTCCTCGATGGGCATTTGAAAAGTTCCCCGGCACAGATCTAACGCTGACAACAAGAATGAAATCCGTTGGTGAAGCAATGTCAATAGGTCAAACATTTAAAGAAGCTTTGCAGAAAGGATTACGCTCGCTGGAGACAGGGTGGTCTGGACTTGATAACCATCCGCTTGAAAATTTGTCCCTTTCGGAACTTCCAAGTAAGTTGACAATTCCTAATACTGAACGTCTTTTCTATATTAAACGGGCGTTACAACTTGAGATGTCAATTGATCAAATATATGACTATACAAAAATAGATCCATTTTTTCTATACAATGTTAAGGAGATTGTTGATTTTGAAAATGTGCTTACAGAAGGAAAAGATCCAGTACTGCTGCATAAGGCAAAGCAACTTGGATTTTCGGACAAGCACATTGGCGAAATATGGGATATGAGCGAAACAGAAGTGCGTGGAATGCGCAAAGAACTAGGTATTGAGGTAACTTTTAAAACAGTGGACACTTGCGCAGCCGAATTTGAAGCTGAAACACCCTATTACTATTCGACCTATGGCCTTGAGGATGAGGTACAATCGAGCAACAAGAAAAAGATCATGATTCTGGGCTCAGGACCGAACCGGATTGGGCAGGGAATTGAGTTTGATTACTGCTGTGTTCACGCAGCTCTTGCTCTCAAAGAAGACGGATATGAGACGATCATGGTCAATAGCAACCCCGAGACTGTAAGCACTGACTATGATACGTCTGACCGGCTCTATTTCGAACCTCTCACGTTTGAAGATGTAATGAATATTGTTGACAGGGAAAATATTGAAGGAGCTATCGTTCAATTCGGTGGACAAACGCCACTCAACCTCGCCATGCAGTTAAAAGAGGCTGGCGTAACGATTATTGGTACCGATCCCCAAGACATAGAGAGGGCAGAAAATCGAAAACTTTTTAAAGAAATGATTGACAAAATTGGTGCTTCTCAGCCTCCAAGTGGAACCGCAACATCTATTGAAGAAGCAGTTCCAATTGCCAATAGTATTGGCTACCCAGTGTTGGTCCGCCCCTCTTTCGTACTAGGTGGTCGAGCTATGAAAATTGTTTATGAACAACATATGCTTGAAAACTATATTAAGTCAGCTGTAGAAGCGTCACCCGACTACCCAGTCCTTATAGATAAGTACCTAGAAGATGCTATTGAGGTCGACGTTGATGTAATCTCTGATGGAAAACTAACCTTGATTGGTGGTATTATGGAGCATATTGAGGAAGCTGGCATACATTCTGGAGATAGTGATTGCGTGTTACCTCCTTATACACTTGTTGAAGAGCAAATAAACCAACTGAAGCGATACAGCTATAACTTAGCGGAAGAACTCAATGTCAAAGGATTAATGAACGTTCAGTTTGCGATAAAGAACGATAATATATTTGTTCTTGAAGTCAACCCCAGGGCTTCTCGTACTATACCATTCGTTAGTAAAGCAATCGGTGTTCCATTAGCAAAAATCGCGGCTAAAGTTATGGCAGGAAAAACCTTAAAAGAAATTGGTTTTACACAGGAGATTGTGCCAGATTACTTCAGTGTGAAGGCACCTGTTTTTCCTTTTGATCGATTCCCTGGTACAAATTCCGAGCTTGGTCCTGAGATGAAATCAACCGGGGAAGTGATGGGAATTGATTACAATCTAGATCATGCTGTAGCAAAAGCGCAAAAGGCTTGTGGTGCTGACCTGCCTTTAGAAGGAAGAGTATTTATAAGTGTCAGAAACCGTGATAAGCGGTCAGTAATCTTTATTGCCAGAAAGTTATACGAAATAGGTTTTCACATGATAGCTACCCATGGTACGGCAAAAGTGCTTCGCCGCAATGGCATGGAAGCTGAACTGGTTTATAGCATTGGAAAAGGGCGCCCTACAATTCATGATTATGTTAAGAACAACGCAATTGATCTAATTATTAATACGCCAACTGGCTACATAAACCGACCTAATGAGCAGTTAATCCGACAAATGGCTATTGATTACAATATTCCAATATTTTCAACAATTCCAGGAGCTTCAGCTGCGGTGAATGCGATCGCTGCGCTCAGGTATCAGAAAATCTCTGTTACAGCGTTGCAAGATTACTACTAAAATTTGGAGGAAAAATGTCAAACAATCAAATTGAAGAAGAAATAGACTCGCAGATTATAGAAACCCTTGATGACGTATTGGAGGAACTCGGCTTTGATGTTAATCAGCAAGTTCGGGTTTTACGAACTTACGATGATCGGGAGGTTATCACCATTCAGCCTAATGCTTTTACTATATCCCGAATATACGCCACCGGCAGACCTGACGGTCGGAGACCTCAAGGCTTTGAATCCTATCACTCATATTTTTGTGAAAAACTTGACGCATATAAGAGGCAACATGGGAGTGATGAAGGATTCAGTATGGAAACAGAAGAATGGCAAACACTGTTTGATGAATCTTATGATCGTTATATCCGCTATCTTCTTTTTGCGGGCATCAAACGTTGGGTTGAAGTTAAGCAAGATACGGATCAGAATCTGGGAGTTGCTGATATGGCCTACAAATATGCTCCATCAGAAATAACATGGCAAACTTATCAGTATAAAGGCTATATTCTGATGATGAATAGTATTGCTCGGGCTGAACTCGCTCTACAAATCAACGAACATGAAACCGCACGGCAAGAAATAGACAAGGGTATTCAAAAAATCGGCAAATTTTGCGCTGAATGTCTTCGTGAAGGGCATGACGAAGCCGAAAATCTCACTCGCGAACGGTATTTACAGAATCTTATCGAATTTCGAACCGATCTTAACTCGATTACAAATCAATCAGAGCTTGAAGATGACGAAAATCCTGAGGAAGACGATCCTGAGGAGAATGAAATTAGGTATAGTGGCGAGGGCGACGAATTTCTTGATGAGTTAGAGGTGTTGCTGCAAGAAATGACTAATAACTAATCTCTAATTCCCGCTAGTTTTAGCAAATGACCAACCCAGGCGCCGACTAGACTGGCCTCAGCACAATAGAGTGTATCGAATCATTGCATCGTGCGCTGGTTCATTCGGTTTGGACTATAAAGTGGGTAGATTGGTTCTCATCATAATCTTCTGGATCAAAGTGGCGAACATACCACTCTGGAGGATCTCACGGTTCGTGTGGATCAAAAGTATCAACCATCAGATAAAAAAGGTGCTTGTTGATAATTTTTTTCTAGCTATTGACAGGTGCTACGCATCGTCTTTGAAACAAACGTGTCTTCTTTGTGTTGTTGAAGCGCCGCATTTTAAATGACTGGCTAGATCTTCTGGGAATGGATGGATTCGGGTGAGGTAGTGTGTACTGACGATACCATTTGGCTAGCGGAATGCCTCAGTCGTACGGTCGTGTGCAAATCTGGTCGTTCTCCTATCCCCAAATCTATTCCCAACCAGTAAAACCACGATGGCAGAAAAAACCATTATTCAGATGATGCAGGGTATCGGCGATCATGATTCTGGTAACCCCTACTTTCACCAGTGAATCAGCGATAACTAGCACATTCCGCTTCAGAGGTTCCCAACCACGTCGACAACCAACCTGCCTAGCAACAGGATCTCCGAGAATCAGTACTGTTGGATAGCTACAAACATATGCCTAGTCGAAAACTGTGCACTTTTCAGCAAACACATCAAGAAAAGGAAGGATCAAAGTATTTTACCAAAAAAGCAATAAAAGCATAAATAGAAAAAGCTTATGGTATTTAGTAGCCTAGATACCATCGTGTTGCTATCGCTCAAAAGTAACCACCTTTCAACACAATTTGCTTGGGAGCCGAGAGTAGGAAGTGTTAGTATTTTGCAAGCAGATGTCAATTACTAAGCGTCTGGTACGACTACCGGAAGGGATAAAACATTGATCGAAAAATAAGCACTAAGAGCATACTTGATGAAGATTACCGGAGTAGAATTGAATGCTGTTCATGTCAACCACCATGGTGATTGGGTGTTTGTCCACGTTCTCACGGATGAAGGCCTACAGGGACTAGGTGAACTACGAGCAGGAAAAAATTACACGGCTGATATTGCTGCCGTGCGTCAACTCGGCGCCCAGTTAATAGGAGAAGATCCATTGAATATTGAACCAATCTTCTCTAAGTACAAATCTGTTGCTCAAACCAACATTTATGCACTGAGCGCGATTGATCAAGCGCTTTGGGATATTCTGGGCAAGTCACTCAATGTACCTGTTCATGTACTTCTTGGCGGTTCATGTCGAAAGAGGATTCGACTTTACGCCAACATTAATCGGGCTACAACAGATCGAACACCGGAAGGTTTTGCCCAAAATGCATTAGCTGCAGTAGAACAAGGGTTTGATGCTGTTAAACTTGCTCCCTTTGATGGCCTAGATTCAAATATTGATTCAGCGAATGATGCGCAACTTGGTATTGCTTGCATGCACGCTGTACGGGATGCTATTGGCCCTGGTCCAGACCTATTAGTGGATTGCCATAGCCGGTTTTCTGTCAAAGGAGCCTTGGAGGTGGCAGATGTGCTCAGGGATTTAGATCTGTTTTGGTTTGAACAACCCGTTCCTGAGTCTGACATGGAAAGCTGTATGAGAGTCAAAGAAAAATGCGGTTTATGCATCGCGGGTGGTGAAGGCAGGTCACTTAGACAGGGATTTACCGAAGTTTTTGAACAGAATAGCATGCATGTCATCATGCCAGATGTAAAGATTATTGGTGGCATAGGAGAACTGAAAAAGGTAGCAGATATGGCTGCAGCGTGGGGAATCCCCACCGCCCCCCATGGGCCTTCAGGTCCAGTTACGATTGCCGCTGGGGTAGAGACTATGCTCTCCCATCCAGAATTTCTAATTTTAGAATACGGCTGGGGGGAAGTTGGCTGGCGACATGAACTAATCTTACCACATGAAACAATCCGTTATGGCTACGTTTATAGCCATAATCGTCCGGGACTGGGCATCGAATTAAATCCAGAAATTTTGGAAGCATACCGTGTCCTACTACCATGAACAACATTGAGTCTCCTATTGACGTTGAAACCAAGATCAATCAACTTAAATCAGAAGCCAAAGTATGCGCGTCTTGTGGCCTCTCCCTCACCCGGAAGCACGTGATCTTTGGTAATGGTGATCCGCATACTAAGCTGATGGTTGTGGCTGAGGGGCCATCCGCTACGGACGAGAATACACAGTCGCCTTTCACTGGTCCCGCTGGAGATCTTCTTGACGATGTCCTAGCTGTAAATGGGCTGCATCGAGAAGAGATCTGGTTAACTAATATTATCAAGTGTCGAGCGGCAGTATGGAATGGCCGACAACTCAAGAATCGTCCTCCGAAAGCGTCAGAGATTAAGGCTTGTACCAAGTGGCTGTCAGGTGAGATTGCCATAATCATGCCCCATGTTATCCTGTGCATGGGATCTCCCTCTGCCAAAACAATTATGGGCAAAGATTTCCGCCTGATCGAACAACGCGGAACCTGGTTCAACAACACAGGACATGCGTCGTTCGTCAGTGCGACGTACAATCCAGCCTTTGTTCTGCGAATGGAGAAGAAAGAATTTGTGCAAGGACGACAGATTCTGATCAATGATATTGCTGAGGCAAAACAAAAATTGACCGAAAATCCACTGGCATCACAACTGACGTTATTTTGATCCAACCTGTCGTTAGGCTAAACTGCAAAAGGGAAACAGACGTAAAGACCAAGAACTTGATTATACACGTGAAGATTCAGATAGTTATATGCTCCTTAGACTCAACACTGTGTATTTGTGTATTACTGCCTACAAACGGAACGTTAATCAAATTCAACAGGCAATATTGACAGTAAGACATCAATGTCTATTTCAACAATACCTAAACCAATATTGATCGGTTTTTCTGGAGGAAGCGGTGCAGGAAAAACAACGTTGGTTTCTGCGGTTCAAGAACGCCTGGGCAACAATCGGTCAACTGTTGTCAGCCTCGATTGGTACTATAAAGATATCAATTTTCAAAAAAACGACAATCACGGATTGGTGAATTTTGATCATCCTAAATCGCTGGATGTAGATCTAATCAGAATACATATTGATCAATTAAAGTCTACAAGATTTATCGACGCGCCATGCTACAATTTTGCCACGCATACTCGACAAGACAAGATAAAAAGGATAGCAACAAAAGAGATTATTCTAGTTGAAGGAATTCTGTTGCTGGCACTAGATACCATACATCCACTATTAGATATCAAGGTATTCATTGACATTCCAAGCGATATTCGGTTTATTCGGCGTCTTATCCGCGACGTCAAGAAACGTGATCGGACCGTCGAGTCAGTGATTACACAATATCTAACAACTACCCGTCCAATGCATATTGAATGGGTAGAACCTAGTAAAAAACATGCTGATTTGATTGTTTCAGGTGAAGATAATATTGATGATCTAACCGAAATTCTAGTTAAAGAAATTGAAAATTTTTTAGCGCAGAGACCCAACAATGTCAGCCCAAATTCATAATACGTTTAATGAAAATGGTTTTGTAATTGTTTCCGACATATTGACTCACCAAGAGTCTCAACTACTCAAGGCTGAGATCCAAACATTAATAGATGCCGCGAAATGCAAAGCCACCGAGGATGGACAAGATCCAGAGAATGTTGCTGGTCACGGTGTATACGTTGGTCTCTCGACTCAGAGCCAGATTTTTCGCGATGCAGTAAAAAATAAGAAGATCCTTGATGTTCTGCAGGTAATTCTCTCACCAAATATCGAGTTCCTAAGTGATAAAGCAGTATTCAAAAGTCACCGAATGGATTTCGATAGTCCTTGGCATCAGGATTGGCACTTTGGCACGGATCACATAAAATCTCAGTTTGGATTGGCTGGATGATACAACGGTTGAAAATGGGTGTCTCAAACTCTTTCCGGGTAGTCACAAATCAGCTATCATACACAATGGAGAGGCAAACGATGGACGCGGATTTGGGTATCGTCTTCAGCCTGATGCTGTGGACAAATCAAAGGCAGTCACGGCAGAGGTCTCTACTGGTAGCGGGGTCTTCTTTCATGACCTAACCTTACATGCTAGCCACCCAAACCGAATTGGCGAAGATCGTTGGGTCTGGATTCCAACCTACTGCGACGCACAAACTGAAGATCTGTCATATTCGTAGGCGACTGCGGCCATGGTCGTCAGAGGCACGAAAAAAACCTAATACCGAAACAAAGTCATTCCATAAAACCGTTCTCTCTCATCATGAAAGTTCATCAAAACCATATATGTTACCAAGCGCGACCAAACAATCTGCTGTAACAGTCCGTGCGGTGTTAATCGGCGTGTTGCTGATACCAATTAATTGTTTCTGGCACATACAGATGACACTCGTATGGTTGATGAACTTCCCAGCCATTCTCACCCTCCTATTCAACGTTATTTTTATTCTGTCTATTCTTGTGCTCATCAATCAATTCCTGAAAAGATATATCCCAAAAATCGCACTCCAACAGGGAGAATTATTGACCATCTATATCATGCTATGCATGTCAACAGCCTTAAGTGGATATGACATGATGCAATGCCTTATCTCGCTCATTGGAACTGGAACTTGGTATGCCACCGTTGAAAATGAGTGGATTGAACTCTTTGGCCATTACCTGCCAAACTGGCTAGTCATAAAAGACCATGCAATTCTGGCTCCATTCTACGAAGGTGGAACGACCTTTTATCTCACCAAGTACGTTCAAGCCTGGTTAGTTCCCACCATTTGCTGGACAGTATTCATCATAATTCTTATCTGGGTAATGTTGTGCATTAATGTACTTTTACGAAAACAGTGGATTGAAAACGAGCGGCTTGCTTACCCGATTGTTGAGCTTCCTTTCAATATGACAAATGAAGGTGAAAGAAGCATTTTTTCAAATCGAATGGTCTGGGTTGGGTTTGCTATGTCCGGGGGAATAGGCTTACTGAATGGCATTTCCTACCTCTATCCATTTGTACCAAACATTCCAATCTGGATCACTTCAGTCAATCGTCTGGTAACCACTAAGCCATGGAACGCAATATTCTCTATGAACGTCACGCTTTATCCATTTGTAATTGGACTCGGCTTTCTAATGCCGCTTTCCTTGGCCTTTTCCTATTGGTTTTTTTATTTTTTTTGGCAAATGCAACGCATTGTCGGAAGTCAATGGGGACTATTGGGTTTACCTGGATTTCCATACCCGATGGCACAGGTACGGGGCGTTTGGGTCGGGTTATTGCTTTTTGCTATTTGGGGTGGACGCCAGCATCTACTCCAAGTACTAAGAAAAAGCCTAACTGGCCGAGGAGTTGATGATAGCACAGAACCGATGAAATACCGAAATGCTATTTTGGGCATATGCATCGGGATGAGTGCTATTCTCGGATTTTGTTGCTTATTTGGTGTTTCACTCTGGTTTGCTTTTTCTTTTTTTGCTATCTACTTTGCGCTTTCAACTATTATCACCCGAATTCGTGCTGAACTGGGACCACCGGCCCATGATATGTATGGTGCTGGTCCTGATTATATCCTAACAACATTTTTAGGTGTTAGGCGCATAGGCCCTCAAAACTTAGCTATAATGACGTTATTCTACTGGCTAAATCGTGAATCGTATCGGGCCCATCCGATGCCACACCAACTGGAGGGTTTTAAACTAGCTAATCGCATCGGGATGCCTACGAATCGGCTTATCATTACTATCCTAATAGCAGCTGTGCTAGGATCAATTTCCTGCTTCTGGTCGATTCTTCATGTTGGTTACAAGCTGGGAATGGAATCTAAACTTTATCGTACAACTTGGTTTGCCCGTGAAGGTTACAGCATACTTGCATCGCGTTTCACACAACCTGCCGACGTTTCTTACGTAGATCCTCTGTTCATGGGAATTGGTTTTGTTTTTACGATTATTGTGATGTTATTCCGATCAAAGTTTCTTTGGTGGCCGTTGCATCCAGTTGGTTATGCTGTTAGTGGCTGGTGGATTATCGGTCGATTATGGTTTCCACTTTTGATAAGTACCGTGCTTAAATGGCTAATTCTCCGGTTTGGTGGTGTAAAATCTTACCGGAATCTGGTGCCGTTTTTTCAGGGTTTAATATTAGGTGATTTCATCGTTGGCAGTTCATGGAGTATTTTGGGCATTTTATTGGGTAGACCTACATATGTCTTTTGGGGAGGATAACAAGTATGAAAAAATCACAGAAATCTATAAGGTACAACTAGTAAAAATAATGAAAACTTAGAGCGGCGTAGATTTATGAAATACTTTTTTTCTATTGGTCTGGCATCAATACTACTTCCTGTCGTTCTATGGTCAAAGTTATGGAAACTACAAGAAGATAAAAAATTAACTATCGGTACGCTTACAGAGGCGACCAAAATCTCTGGCTTGGAGTTTACGGAGACTGAACTGGAAATGATGTTAGAAGGGTTAAATCAACAACTCAAAAATTATCAACAGCTCCGAAACGTACCTTTAGCCAATGACGTGCCATCATCCCTTGGATTTGATCCGATTATGCCCGGTATGACTTTTCCGGAGACACAGCATCCTCTCAAAATAAGTCAGTTAAAAGTAAGTGAAGTGCCTACAAGTCTGGAATCAGTGGCGTTCTGGTCAGTAACGAAGTTAAGCCAACTTGTTAAAACACGAAAGGTTACCTCACTCAAATTGACACGAATGTACCTATCACGTTTAAAACGATACGATGAAAAACTAAAGTGTGTGGTCACCTTGACTAAGAAACTCGCATTAAAGCAAGCCAAACAGGCGGACAGGGAAATTGCCAGTGGAAATTATCGTGGTCCGTTACACGGTATCCCCTGGGGTGTAAAAGACCTGTTTGCTATGCGCGGCTATCAAACGACTTGGGGAGCAAAACCATATCAAAATCAAGTCATTGATAAGAACGCAACAGTTATCGAAAGATTAGAGGAAGCTGGTACTGTGTTGGTTGCTAAATTGACCCTGGGAGCGCTTGCATCTGGTGATGTTTGGTATGGAGGACAAACCAAAAACCCTTGGAATTTAAATGGTGGTTCAAGCGGATCGTCAGCCGCAGTTGCATGCGGTTTAGTCGGTTTCTCAATAGGCACGGAAACATTAGGATCTATCGTTTCCCCTGCAACCGTTTGTGGTGTTACCGGCTTACGTCCTACGTTTGGACGGGTCAGTCGATACGGAGCAATGTCCTTAAGTTGAAGCATGGATAAAATTGGCCCAATTTGTCGGAGCGTGGAAGATTGCGCTCTCGTTTTTGACATGATACACGGATCAGACAACAGGGATGGTACAGTCAAAGATCTACCGTTTAACTGGGATCCAGATTCTGATATCCACAGTCTAAAAATTGGATATGTCGAGAGTTCATTTGCCAAAGCGCATCCAAATGATCAAGCCGCACTTAAAAAATTACGTGAGATGGGATTGAATCTCACGTCGATTCAGCTGCCAGATTATCTAGTTGAGACGATGGAGTTCATTTTGTCAGTTGAAGCCGCAGCCGCTTTTGATGAACTCACTCGTTCTAATCAAGATGATCTACTGACTCGACAAACAAAGGATGCGTGGCCCAACATTTTTCGGCGAGCACGTATGATCCCTGCCGTTGAGTATGTCCAAGCCAACAGGTTACGTTGGCAAGTTATGGATAAAATGGCAGAACTGATGTCGGACATTGATCTATATGTAGCTCCCTCTTTTGATAGTTTGCTTTTAACCAATCTGACTGGCCATCCTTGTGTTGTTCTACCCAATGGATTTGAGCAAACAAATAGCTCAGATGTCGTCCCAACAAGTATTAGTTTTATTGGCCAGCTTTATGGTAAGGCCAAATTAATGACTGCTGCCAAAGCATATCAAGACATAACAGGGTTTCATCTTAATTATCCACAACCTTAGAATCCTACAAAAAGTAATTTATCAATGATATAATCATCCTGAAAATCGAAGCAATAAATAATTAAAAAAAGGATACAATGATGGATTTAACAAAACAACCACCAAGGCGCCCGTCAAACCTTAGCATAGCAGGTATTGTTGGCTTATCAAGGATGACTGACAAAGCAAGAGCATACAACAATGAGACACTCGGTGAATATCTCTATGGAGGTGACTCTGGTTTAGATCGTAAAATATTGGATTTCCTCAGTATCTCAGATGAACAGTTCGCGGAAGCTGTAGAAGAATATGATGACCAGGCCTTGGATACTTGGGTTATTGAGCAATCAGCCAGAACAACTTCTGAAATTGAAAGATTTAATCAACAAGAATTAAGTATTGAGCCGCAAACTGAGGAGTATCGTCAACGTTTGAAAGACCGACTAGCCAAGTACGCACCGGACAGGACCGATATAAAAACAGTTCTTCAATCGGTAGAATTGGATGACTGGGGAAACTTCTGGCAGTTAGATCTTACGAAGCGACCGCCGCGTAGTCCGTACAGCAGAGACGTTGCGGGGATCTTCGGTATTGCACGAATGGCTGAAAAAGCACGGGCGGCTTGCGCAGATAAAATTGGTGAATATAAGTACGGTCAGGATTCTGGATTGGATCACTATCTTCTCGATTTTTTAAATCTCTCAGATGGGGCTTTCCAACAAGGAGCAGTAGGCAATCCAAACGATCTGGAACTCAGCGATTGGATTCTATCAAATGTAGAAAAAGATCCAGCCGAAATTGAAGTTTTCAACCAGAATGCGCGACAGTTTGGGTTAAAAACAGAAAAGCATAGAGATAACTTTGCCAAGCGACGGGAGATGATCACACCCGGGCAAACCGACATTGAGAATTGGCTTGATCTGATGGATTACGATGATCAGAAAAGTTTTGGTATCGTTGATCTTGCCCGTCGCGCACCAAGAAGGCCATACGATGCCAGCGTCGGTGGAATCATCCATTTGGCAAGATTGATTGACAAAGCCAGAGCAGTAAATGGTAATTCACTAGGGGAATATTGGTATGGAGAAGATTCAGGTATCGATCGAAAATTACTTGCATTTCTTGGGATCTCGGCCCAGAAATTTGCCGATGCGATGAAGTCACACCCAACAGATACAGGTGTTCTGGATTGGCTAAATACAAAGAGCATAAAAACTGAAACAGAAATTAAAGATTACAATGAAGAAGTACTAAACATGGGCCCTACTACTGAAGGACAAAGGATTTTTCTCAAAAAAGTTGTTACTAAACTTGATTCCTGTCGAACCGACATTGAAACTTTCTTCGATATGATGGTACTTGAAGACGAGAAAAGTTTTGAGTACTGGAATTTGTAAGCCTATCGGCAAAAATGTGGGATCCGTGCTGGATAATAGTGCTGGTTAGGTCAATTATTCGGTTTCGAATCGCCTGACATGAAATTTTTTAGCTGCATAATTCCTACCTAGTAATTTAGTAAGTAAACCGTATTTCGGATTGGTCAGCAACTTATAAAAAGGCAAAATAAAAGATAATAATATTACTTCTTCTTCNNNNGAACGAACCTTTGCTTGCTTAAGAGAAAGTTTCGCCGCTTGACTGTTCGGCGGGAGAGATTAGCCCATTGTTTTGATGCATTCTTGTCTCTTGCCACTACTTTTATGTGGATATAGAGGTTAGTGGGATAGGTTCATGTATTCGTTTATCACCATCTGCGTCAAACCCTGTTCCGTTTTAACTTCTACAAAACGGCCACACAATTCAGACAGAGAAATACTTCCTTCCAAAGATTGAATCGTCAGCTCCGAGGAAGAAGACGGGGATTAGAGTTCAACCTGAGTTTCAATCTCAACAGGATCAGTTCTTCTCTTAACTGTTTGAACTCCAATGAGTCAACTGGTACTTGATCGAAACCGTTTTCCTCCAAGACCTCTTTATACTTTGGGATTGAACTCTTTCAGGGTGTTCTGGTAATCCTGTTTCAAGTCCTGTCGGAATTGTCCTTCCTGTTCCTCATCTTTGAGGATGCTCTTCAACCTTTCAGTTTCACTCAATCGGTTGGGTCCAAGATAATAGTGTTGTACATGTCGTTTGGACTTTTCCAATTCTACCTTGAGGATTTCCTTGATGTCATCAGTGGTCGGTTTCTTCATGTCGGGATTTTCCCTGATTGAATTATATATGAATTGTGTTATGGTATTGAGGTGAAATGATAGTATCTTGGATTGCCCCAAGATACCACAACCCAGAGACAATTGGAATTGTCTCGTTCCTAACAGTGGTTGAAGATCAAGGGGAACTATAGAACGGAAAAGGTGGAAACCACCAGTTTTACGGTGAACCAGATAAGAGTTTTTCATGATACGAAGTGTGTCCTCCAATGTGTCCAAAAGGGACAAATGGATGGTAATTCGTATCAGGAGACAGGTTTAAAACCTTTGATATGACTGGGTTTATTAAAATGGAATCTTCCTTTGGAACCTTCGTATATGGAAGGGGAAAAAACAGAATACCCTGACCATGAGGTTAGAATTTGACGCCGTGTCCGCGATACTTGCTGGGATTGTCTACTCGATCTCGCACCTCTCCCGTTACACGTTCAACGATCAATTGAACCGCTTGTTCACCGACCTCACGCGTAGCCTGATGCGGAGGGCGGGCACCTCCAACACCAAGTAGGGGAGTATCCTGATCTACTGGTAAGGTGGAAAGATCGACAAGGTTTTTGTCCTCCAACGCCATCAGCAGACTAGTCTCCCACCAAGCTGCGTGATCACCTGCCTCTGGAAACTGATCCTTTACCAATTCATAACCGGTGAATACCCATGGGACAGCAGCATTTCGGGCGCCATTCCATCTTTGCTGTTGGAAAAGCGATGCTGCTGCTCTTGCGTGGTCAATCAGCGGATAATGACCAGCAACAATCGCTAATACTGTGAATCCAAGTGATTGCCCTTGATTTAGCATGTGCACCAGTAGTTCGATGTATGCTATGTTCTGCTGATGTGGACTGCGGCGCATATAACCTTCCGCTAGGTTTTCCTCAGAGATTCCCATAACATGACAAATATCTTTTCGGTTTCCTGGATTGGCATCAGTCAAGGCCTCCTCACGGTTTTCACCAAACCATAGAGGTGGAAAAACCAGACCACCACCAACTTCAGCACAACGGACTGCCAATGCGTGAGCTTTCAAAGTATCTAAACCAACAGGGTTATGGAGTCCATGCCATTCTATAGTTCCAGTCGGCAGATAAAGTGCTGGGAAATCTTTTCTGGCTTGCCGAATTTGAGTTGGGCGTAACCTCTCATATCTCACTTCACGGGTCATTGTTTTGTCCTAGTATCGTTAAATTATATTGATGCAAGGTATCACTTTCCTGCAGATGCGTCAAGTTTGGAAGAATAGATCTTTTTTGGTGAAACTGATATTATTATTAATTTAAAGACTAATTTATATGGAGAAATCCAGATGAGTTTTTTGAACAACAATTGGCCATGGTATATCTCTGGAATTGCAATTGGGTTATTTGTTCCATTCCTTTTTATTTTGAGAGGAAAAGCTTTTGGGGTCTCTGCCAGTTTAAGGCATATATGCGCCGTATTTCCACTGACCAAAATTAAATATTTTGGCTACAATTGGAAGAGGGAGGGCGCATGGAATCTATATTTCGCGATCGGAATCGTCGTCGGTGGTTGGATTGCCAGTTATATATTTACTGATGCAGATGTAATTGATATCTCGGAAAAGACCAAACAGAGTCTGACTGCTATCGGAATCACACAATTCGACGGACTCGTACCACAGCAAATTTTTAACTGGAATTATTTACGAACGATTCCAGGCTTCATTCAACTGGCTGTTGGCGGTTTTCTGATTGGGTTTGGTACCCGTTATGCTGATGGATGTACCTCTGGTCACGCCATTAGCGGGTTATCAAATTTGCAGTTGTCCTCACTTATAGCTGTCATCGGTTTTTTTTCTGGAGGACTAGTCGCTACTCACGTGCTGTTACCTCTAGTCTTAAACTAATCGGAGGATAAGATGAAAGATGTACGTTTATTTTTTGCGGGAATACTGTTTGGTGTTGTTCTAACACGTTCGGAGGTCATATCTTGGTTTAGGATTCAGGAAATGTTTCGGTTTCAGTCGTTTCATATGTATGGTATTATCGGTCTTGCTGTCATGACGGGGGTTCTATCAATTCAATGCATCAAAAGGTACCAATTGAAGGATATTGACGGACAGGACATCATCATCGAAAGTAAGGACAAAAGCATGTTTTTTCAATATATTATTGGCGGGTTCATTTTCGGTATCGGCTGGGCTTTTACAGGTGCTTGTCCGGGGCCATTGTATGCATTAATTGGTAATGGTGTTTGGGTTGTGATGGTTCCGTTGTTCATGGCAGTTGTCGGTGCATTTTGTTACGGTATTTTAAGAGAGAAGCTACCTCATTAATAGAAATATTCCTGAGATTAGCTTTTGAAGTTCATGTAAACAAGTGGAGGAAGAACTATGTCGGATCAATATCGGGTCTGTATTGTTGGATGTGGCAGGATGGGAGGAACTATAGATGAAGAGGTAAAGGGGAGCAAACATAGATCCTTACCGTATTCCCATGCTGCTGGTTATACGGCTTACCCGCAGACAACCGTAGTTGCAGCAGCGGATGTTTTTGAAGAGAAAGCCCAATATGTCTGCTCCAAGTGGAACATCCCAAAATACTATCTTGATTATCGAGAAATGATAGAAAAAGAAAAACCGGAGATTATCAGCATCGCTACCCGTCCAGGGAACCATGCTGAAATCACCGGTTTTGCGGCTGAACATGGTGTCAAGGGAATTTATTGTGATAAGCCTCTTTGTGCCTCTATGGAGGAAGCCGATACCATGTATGATGTATGTGTCCGGCATAATGTGAAATTCAATTTGGGAACCCAACGCCGATTCTCACCGGGGTATCTGAAGATGCGGGAAATTATTGAGAGTGGTGAAATTGGCGATCGTCGTTCAGTAATTGCTTATTCAGGTGGTTCAGCGCTTTGGGGCTATACACATGCGGCAGATATGCTTCTCTTTTTAGCCGGTGATTCCGATGTGGACTATGTCCAAGGAGATGTTGATGTTGATGATAACGATTTCGAAGATAACCGGACTGAATCTGATCCCCCTATCGTGATGGGATATATTCAGTTCCGGAACGGAACTCGGGGCATTAGTATTCCAGGAAGTGCCTATGAATTTGAGGTCGATTGCAGCGATGGTATTGTACGTTCGCTAAACAATGGTCTTGGATTCCAATTGCGCAAGAGACATGGACAGTTTAATGAGATCTTAGATACCGATTTTCCGGATTATGAACATAAAAGCGGCACCGTCGGCTGCATTGCGGATATTGTCGAAGCCATTGATATAGATCGAGAAACCGAAGGGAACATTCGTCTGGCACGTATCAGTACAGAGATAACTCTGGGTATCGTTGATTCCCAACGTCAGAAGGGAGCTCGTGTTTATATACCGATGGGTAACCGTTCCTTATATCTCGGACGATGGTAGTTCGAAATATAAGGTTTATTATAGAAGATTTAGGTGGCTAAAGGGCGATATGTCAGTAGGATGCTCGGAACTTAATCCGACGGCGGAATCTTAAATTCGCTGACGATTCTGTGAATTATTATGTTATCTTCGCTAGCCACCGTACGGCGTTTTCAACGATCTTCTTGACTTCTGGCATATGATAAATTGGAAAGGTTTCGTGACCCGGTCGAAAATAAAACACACGCCCATTTTCCACTGTCCATACCAGACCATCCCGAGTTAGTTCAGTATAGTTGTCATATATCCCAGCCAAAACAACAGTTTCTGCTTTAGGAACAGCGTAGGGTTCACCATACCATTCCACTTGCGGAATCGTAAAATCACTGACATCTTTAGCAATCGGATGATCCGGAGCCACGATCTTGATATCCCCTTTCGTCCCATTTTCAACGTATGCCCGAAAAGAACATTCGGTTTCCATCAGTGCTTTAAATGGACGAGCAAAGTGGGTTGAATGCAGTCCTAGAAAACCTAGCCCGTTTTCCTTGACGTGTTTGACAATTCGTTTCACGCTTTCGTCCACTATATCTCCATGTTTGGTATGACCGAACCACATCAATACATCTGCTGTTTCAAGTTGTTCTTCACTAACGCCCTGATCAGGATCCTCCAGGCCTGAAACGCTGGTAGTAATCCCCTGACAATTGTTGAGATGCTCTGCCAAACAACCGTGTATCCCTGTCGGATAAACAGACTGTGGCTCTGTGAATTCTGACCAAGCAATCACCTGGATATCACTGTTTTCTGCCATATTACAATCTCCTTAGAATTAAATTTTACGACTATCCCATATAATGCAATATTGTCGACTACATGGAAACAATTTTTCGCATCCTCTCTGCTAGATCAATCTGTGCTTCTCGGTCACCTCCAACTTCATGAATGATCGAATTTGTATATCCTACAGAGCGAAGTTCACTCATTACAGTTGGCCAGTCAGTATCGCCGTCTAGCAGGTTTACAAATCGATGCTCACCACGGCTGAAATCTTTCAGATGAACCCGTTTAATACGATCGCCAAGTTCACGAATCCAATGTTCCGGATAACCATAAGCCATCATATTAGCAGTATCAAGATAAACACCAATCCAGTCATTATTAACTTCATCTACAATTTCCCGCATTTCCTTTGGGCTTAATAAGAATTTGTTCCACACATTCTCAAGACCAATTGCGACCTTACATCGTTCGGCCACAGGCGCCAAATCCTTGAGTGTACCAACGAGGTTATCCCAAGCTTGCTGATAGGTTCCTTGAACACTAAGTTGTCCTGGGTGGACTAGAATAGCGCCTGTTCCTAATATTCCGGCAACTTCAAGAGCCCGTTCGACCGATTTTGCTGCCTCCACTCGTTCGGACGAATCTGAACTCAGAAGACTCCCTTTCAAAGCAGTTATACTTGTGATTTCAATGTCTGCTTCATGGAATTTGTCGGCTACTGCCCGAATTTTATCATTATTCAAATCAACATGGATATCCTTTCCATCCCGAAAAGTAAGTTCGACAGCTTGATAGCCAGCTGTTTGACATAGACCTATGGTATTATCTACAGACATGTTCCCCAGAATAATTTGTGTCACACCAATTTTCATAAGTATTCCTCGATTTGTTTTAAGTAGTTTTTTGCTTGATCAATTCCGGTTTTATAAGACATTACACTGGACATAACAGCGACCCCAAAAGCACCTGATTTTAAACAGTCTAATACCCTACTAGGTGTAATACCCCCAAGTGCGAAAACTGGGATATCTAAGGATCCCGCAACTTGACTAAGGCCTTCAAGCCCAACAGCAGGGTTCGGTTTGCTTGTTGTAGGATAAATCGGACTATAGGTCACAAAATTCGCTCCTTCCATCTGTCTCTTTCGAGCAACATCAAGGTCATGGACTGAACATCCAACCAACAGGTGCTCAGCTTTTGCCTTTTGGATAGTGTCCGATAAAGGTTCTGGAAAGTGTACGCCGTCCACGCCTATATCAGTCGCGATATTTATATGCGAATTGATAAATAGTTTAGCAGAATAGGATTTGCAAATGTGGTCTATGGGAACCGCGACACTCCGTAATTCGGTGTCTGATAGATCTTTTTCACGCAACTGTATCGCTCGTACTCCAGCATCGAGAAGAGAGGCAACATGGTCCTGTATCAATTGTGGTTGACATAATCGTCGATCGGTAATTGCGTAAAGTTTAAAATCGATCAATTGCTAGCTTATACCTTCCCAGTATTTCCACATATCTTCAGGAAATTCGTCTTTAATGTCATTTAGATCCTTGCGTCGCAAACGAGAGATTGCAGCCATTCTAATGTTCTGCCCTACATTCGAACCAGCTGTATGTGTCATCAGGTGATGCCAAAAACAAACATCACCTGATGATCCAGTGAATTCAAGCCCTTCACCGAGGTCAAAAGGGGCAATCCCTCCAGGCAAGCTATCAATATCGTGATACTGAAAATACTCCGCCCAAACGATATGACTTCCCGGCCATATGGTGAAACCTCCACCCTTTGACGGAACCTGATCAAGATAAACTGTCGCGCCCAGCGTAAAACTGCTGACAGTTCCTTTGGGTACACCGTTTGATGGCGTATGGTATCCATCAAGATGTCCCTGTCGCGGTGGGTTCCAGTCTGCAGCTGGATTGGGGAAACCCAAATGCGGACCTGCCCCACCATCTGGGTGCAGTTGACCTTTACCGACTAATTCTTCAGCCATAGTAAAGACAGGATCGCTATAGACGATACGTTTTAATGCTTCTTCACCACCAACAGGCGCGACGCGGTAGCCTTTGCCTATCCATGTTTCTGGATTATTTTGGTCTTCCTCGATATTTTCCCAGATCACATCTAAAGCAGCCTCAACACGCTCGGGATCTATTACTTTTCGTTTGATTAGATAACCGTTTTCTTTGAATTTTTTTTTGTCTTCATTAATTAAAAGCATTATTCAGCCTCGACACTGTCTGTTCATGAAAGTTAATTATCCTATATGCCGTTCTTTTTGTCAAAGAATGTATGATGGAATTGTTGAAAGATTTTAACCATCTGCATATAATTTTGGTATGGATCACCATTCCTGGATTAAAGATGAGATCGGACGACTGAGACAAAATAATCTTTGGCGTTCACTGAGGTCAGTTGAGAGCCTGCCACTTGGACGGGCTAAGATTGATGGTCGGGAGATAATTCTTCTGGGATCAAACAATTATCTTGGCCTTAGTGCCCATCCTCAGGTAATTGAAGCGGCCAAGAACGCCTTGGTAGGATTTGGAACTGGATCAAGCGGATCGAGGTTGACGACTGGGAATCTCAACCTCTATGCGGAACTGGAGGAAAAAATTGCTAAGCTCAAACAAACTGAAGCTGCGATTGTCTTCAGTTCGGGTTATTTGGCTAACATTGGAGTGATTTCAGTTCTAGCCGTCGAGGGCGATCTGATCTTGAGTGACCAATTGAATCACGCCAGCATCATAGACGGTTGCCGCTTAAGTAAAGCCGAAAAATTAATTTATTTGCATTCCGATCTGACTCACTTGGAACACTTGCTCAAAGACGCTGGCAGATATCAGCGTCGGTGGATCATCACTGATGGTGTCTTCAGCATGGATGGTGATATTGCACCACTTCCAGCTATCTATGATTTAGCCTGCCGATATGGTGCAAGGCTGATCGTTGATGACGCACATGGGTTTGGGGTTTTAGGAAGAAAGGGGAGCGGAACGGTTGAATATTTTGGACTTAGTAAGAATCGGGATATTATTCAAATTGGTACTTTAAGCAAGGCCGTCGGCGGACTTGGAGGGTATGTTGCCGCCAGCAAAAACCTGATTGATCTATTGATTAATCAAGCCCGAAGTTTTATTTTTTCTACCGGTCTTCCTCCTGCGACTCTGGCAGCGGCAGCGACCGCAGTTGATATCATCCATTCCTGCGTCGAAACTCGCCAAAAACTGTTGGGAAATGCGCGAAAACTGAAAAATGAGCTTCATCAACATAAATTTGATTTCTTGGTAAATGAAACGCAGATTATTCCACTGATTATTGGATCTGCAAAGCGAACATTGCATTTCTCAGAAGTTCTATTTGAACATGGCGTTTATGCACCTGCAATCCGGCCTCCCACCGTCCCTGAAGGCACCAGTCGTCTGAGAATATCGGTTATTGCCACCCATACAGACGATGACATTCGAAAAGTTATTCAAGCACTGATTGAATCGCGCACTTCGGTTGACAAAATTTACCAACTGTAATAAAATGCATCAAAATCCTACAGATAACATGGGAATTATGTCGGAGACCGAATACTGTGATGGGCTTTGGGATTCTGTCGCTGGACGAACGGATCGAAAGCAAGTTGAGCGCGATACTATTGACATTCTTAAACAGATCCAGATTTTTGATGGTCTAAGCAATCGGGAACTGCGAAATTTCGCCAGAATTGCTTACCAGCGCACATACGCTGAAAATGAAATTATCGTCATTGAAGGACAGGATTCCGCTGGGATGTATGTCATTCTGGATGGTGCCGTCAAGGTAACACGAGAAGTAGAAGATAGTACAATCATTACTTTAACGACTTTAGAAGATGGCACTTTTTTTGGAGATGTTGGTCTGTTGGACAGTGCTCCGCGTACAGCTACAGTTACCGCAATTCAGCCATCAAAAATTATTGGATTCTTTCGACCTGAACTCCTCAATTTGATCGAATCAGACCCCAAACTAGCGTCTAAGGTCATCTTTGTGCTGGCGCGGGTTCTTGCCTCTAGATTGAGATTTACCAATCAAGAATTGCAAAAGGCCCAATATGAAATCGATCGACTTCAAAATTTAACCCAAGAGATAAAAACAAAAACTGAAGATTCACACCAGAGTGTTGAGGATTTCAAAATAAAAACCGAAGAATGAACGAAGAAAAAACAGCCCCCAATTCCACCAACTCAGAACAATCGTCGAATCAACCCTATTCGACAGCAGGAATACTCGCCATTGAGACGATCGCACCAATTATAGAGAGCTTGAGCGAAATTGCGTGCTCCGCTCAAAATACGATGGGTGAGAGTCGCGAGCAAACCCGTCACATCCGTGAAAGCAATACTATTCTAAGAATCATTGTCCTTAGTACCAGTGTTATCGCAGTCGCAATTATACTTGCCGGTATTTACCTGATTAAGAACACGGCGACATTATTGCTATTCTCTTTCTTGATTGCCTATGTCCTAAGTCCAGTTGTTAAACATGTTGAACGCAGAGGTGTTAATCGGTTAATAACAATACTGGTTCTTACATTATTTATCCTTGCGGGTGTTATTTTTGCCGCATCTATTGCAATCAGGCAGGTTCAAGCACAAGTTGTATATATGCAGAGGCCAGAGTGGAGGAGTGATTTTGCTGCTTTGGGAATTACATACATTGAACGATTACCAAAGTCTATACAATATCTTCTCATAAAAAGTTTGGGAGATGTGTCTTCAGGCAATGGAGATCCCCAGAACCATGATGCACGGGAGATACTTATCCAATCAAGTATTGACAAAATAAATGCATTTCTACGTAACCAATCAGAAGGGGTGATTAGAACACTCACTAGTTCTGCTAAAGGACTATTTTCTGCTTTTACCACGGGGATTATTGTTTTTTTCCTGACTTTTTTTATGCTCAGTAGTGGAGAGGAAATTAAAAAAACATTTATTCGAATTGTTCCGAATCGTTTTTTCGAACCATTTCTCATCTTACTGGACGGACTCAATCGGCAGTTAGGCGATTACCTTCGTAGCCGTGTCATCCAAACAATACTGATTTCTATCTTATGCGCAATCGGCTACTGGGTTTTGGGGCTCAAGTTTGCCTTGATTTTGGGACTTATTGCGGGACTTGCTAATCTCATACCTTATGTTGGGCCGTTTATCGGTGCGGTTCCTGCCATAATTATTGCTTTTATTGAGATAGAAACGCGATTTGGCTTTGGTTGGAGTTTAATGGGTATTGGTTTGATAACGATTGCGGTCCAAGTAATTGACAATGCTGTTATCTTTCCTTTGTTGATTGGTAAGAGTGTTGAACTTGGACCGATTACGACTATTGTGGTTGTTTTATTGGGAGAGCAGTTCCTTGGGTTTATCGGACTCCTAATGGCTGTTCCGATTACGGCAATGATCAAACTTACCATTGCAGAGGTAATAGTACAATTCAATGGCTATTCAAGATCCATTATCCACGGAAAGTGAATGGCTATTACCTCTGCCGCGTTTTGTAAATGTGAATATGATACTTAAAGGTATTTTATGTTAGGACTCCACGAAGAATTTCAATCACTTGGCGCAATGTTATCTGCTACCGCACAGAGATTGCCAAAGAAAACAGCCGTAATTTTTCGAGACGAAATTACCTCATATATGTAACTTGAGGAGATGTCCAATAAAGTCGCGAACGCACTGAAAAGCACAGGTGTCATTCTAGGAGACAAAGTAGCATTATATTGTATCAATTCACCTTGGTTCGTTGTTGCTTATTATGGGATTCTAAAAGTTGGAGCAACTGTTGTACCTATCAATCTGTTACTTAATGTCAATGAGATTGAGTATATACTGTCGAACTCAGAATCCAAAACGTTAATTTATTTTGATGCGTTTGAGCAGAACGTTATCTCTATGAAAGATCGTTTGCCGCACTTGAAAAACCTAGTTGTTATTGGGCAAACAACGGATCTAGGGGCTCGACCGATTACTGACATAATTGCTGACGAGAATTCAGCGTTTGCTATTGCTGAGGTTGATCAAGAAGAACATGTTGCTTCCATTATTTATACTTCTGGTACTACTGGTAAGCCGAAAGGGGCAATGCTTACTCACCGCAATTTATTGCACAACGTAAATTCGATACTGCAATCAATAGATCTACGAGATAACGATATTTTTTTAACGGTGCTACCGATGTTTCATTCTTTCGGATCGACAGTTGGTATGAACACGCCGATTGCCGGAGGTGCGACGATCATTGCTGTCCCTCAATTCATGCCGGACGAGGTAGAAAAAGTGATTCATGAAACACAGGCAACTATATTTATGGGTGTTCCATCGATGTATACGATCTTTGCTAATATTCCTGGTAATCGAAAACCGGATTTCTCTTCATTACGAATATGTTTTTCCGGAGGTGCGGCACTTCCAGCAGAAGTGATGAAGCGGTTTGAAACGAAATATAATGTTCCAATTTGCGAGGGCGATGGTCCAACAGAGTGTTCTCCAGTAACTTCAATTAATCCGATATATGGGGAGCGTAAGCCGGGTTCTATTGGAAAAGCAATTCCTGAAGTGCAGATGAAGATTGTTGATCAAGACGGGAATGAAATGTCAACAGATGAAATTGGCGAGATTGTCGTTCGCGGTGAAAATGTGATGAAAGGATATTTCAAAATGCCGAAAGAAACTGCTGAATCATTTTTCGAAGAGTGGTATCGTACAGGTGATATGGGTTATGTTGATGATGAAGACTATTTCTACATTATTGATCGAAATAAAGATATGATCATCGTAAACGGTATGAATGTTTACCCGCGAATGATTGAGGAAGTTATTTATCAGCATGTTGCGGTGTTGGAAGTTGCTGTTGTGCCGGAACCGGACGATTTACATGGAGAGGTGCCGCGGGCGGTAATTGCCTTAAAGCCCCAGGAAAGTGCATCCAAAAATAATATCCTCGATCTATGCCGGAGAAATCTTGGTAGGCATCAGATACCGCGAATTGTTGAATTCGTTGATCAGTTACCGAAATCTCCAACGGGGAAAATTCTCAAGCGAGAATTGATCCGCAAAGGTGAAATTGAGCGAGGTATTGATATCCGAATCAATTAACCCGAGCGTCTATAAGCAGCGTTTTCAATTGACGGGTTGTTTGCGAGGATGATATAATCCTAGCTTTTAAAGTCCGGCATGGGTGGTTTTGTGCTAGCAGTGGATTTGAATAAGACGCTTTTCTATCGTCACCGCGGTTTTGATCGCGAAGGCTTCGCCAAGTCTGTCGAGTTAGCTAAAGATAGGCTAAAGCAGTTGAGGAGTGAAATTGATGTTGGAATAGATTTTCAGTTTGTCAATGATCCTTCTATTCCCCATTCAGTATCTGTAGAAAAGATACCAATAGTTAGTACTACATTGTCTGTCCCTCACTCGGTTCGAGTTCCATATTCCGCTCCAAACATCACGCAGTCTGTGCCCAATTACCAACAAATCAACTCTTCTATTAATCAAATTGATTTTCCTAGTTTTGATCTTTATGGGTAGTTGAAATTGTAATCAAAATAGTATATTGTAAGGGGAGTAAATGCAAAGATCTGATGGTCGCCGCCAAGATCAGATGCGACCTGTGACCATCATAAGACATTACCTGCAGCATCCGGAAGGGTCTGTGTTGATTCAGGTTGGAGGTACTGAAGTGATATGCACAGCTTCAATCGAAGATGAGAGACCTCGTTTTATGAAAACACAGAATATTCGGAATAAAGGCTGGGTTACTGCTGAGTACTCAATGTTACCTAGATCCACGCATGATCGGATGCAGCGCGAGATTACACGTGGACGGGCTGGTGGAAGGACTCAAGAAATCCAACGTTTAATTGGAAGGTCAATGCGTGCTATCACTGATCTTGAGGTGCTTGGAGAACGTACCATTTGGATTGACTGTGATGTCATTCAGGCTGATGGTGGTACTCGAACATCAGCGATCACTGGAGCATTTATTGCTTTATGGGATGCTTGTAAATGGCTAAAAGATTGTGGCGCAATCAAGGACGTTCCGATTGAAACTAATGTCGCCGCAATCAGCGTTGGTGTGATTGATGGTGTGCTGATGCTTGATTTGTCTTACGAAGAGGACTCCAGAGCGGATGTAGATATGAATATTGTCATGGCGGGAGATGGCAGATTCATTGAGTTGCAGGGAACAGCCGAAGAAAGTCCCTTTTCACAAAGTGAGCTTGATCAGATGATAGGGCTTGGGACCGCTGGAGTTGGCGATCTGGTTCGGTTACAAAATCGAATTATTGATGAGAACTTAGATGAAGCTAGTATTGGCAACGCTCAATAGTGGGAAAATTGCTGAGTTTCGACAAATACTAATGGATAAAAGCTTCGTCAACGTGCGCTCACTTCTTGATTATCCGACTATCCCTGGTATAATTGAGAGTCGAAGGACTTTTGCTGGAAACGCAATTAAAAAAGCAGTGGAGGTGTCAAAACACATAAATACTGTCACCATTGCTGATGACTCCGGTTTGGAGATTGATGCACTTGATGGTGAACCAGGGGTTCTTTCTGCACGGTATGCCGGTGAGAATTCAACGCCAGATCAATTAATTACTAAAGTATTAAAAAGGCTTGAGAAAACACCTGATGTTGAGCGGACAGCTCGATTTAGGTGTGCAATTGCGTTGGTGATACCAAGTTGTGAGGAAACGGTGATTGAAGTTGTTGAAGGTGTTTGTGAGGGAAAAGTCACCCTTAACAAGCGCGGAGAACACGGGTTTGGCTATGATCCAATCTTTGTTCCTTTGGGGTATAACCAAACTTTTGCTGAACTTGGGTCAGAAATTAAGAATAAGATTAGTCATCGTGCCAAGGCATTGGGGATGATAATGAAACTTATACTCTCTTAAGGTATGCAGTTACAAGGAGTGCATATTATGAGTCAGCAGTATTCACAAATTGTAAAAAAGATAATTACGGAACTGGAATCTCGCGATCCATGTCCCTCGCTTTCTCCAACTGAGGATTGGAATTCTGAACTAACCATCAGAATCGAAAATTATTCACTTGGAGAATTGTTTGATGGTTTTGCTGTCACAGATTCAGAGTTTGGCGATTGTGTTAGGAGTGGCTTGTTGCTTTGGAATGACGCGCTCGATTCGTCACATAAGATTGTGCAGAACATTGGAACTAAAACAGGGAATTACTGGCACGCTATTATGCATCGCCGCGAAAGTGACTACAGCAATGCAAAATACTGGTTTGGCCGAGTCGGCAAGCATCCAATTTACTTTCAACTTCATCGGCATGCGATGGAATTGTCTCAGACTGAACAACTGGGAGAGTACACAGATATACTTGAATCCAATGAAGAGTGGAATGCCGTTCAATTCGTTGACTGGTGTCAGGCAGCAGAGAGTTTAGATGATAGGGTGAAAAATTTTCTTGAACAGCTACAACTCAAAGAAATAGGGTTACTCATTGATTTCTCCTGTAAAAATGCGTTGATATAATTAAAGTTAAAGTTTAGAAGGAATAACAAAAAGCCAAGCAGAAGATTAAACTAGCTGCTTGGCTTTTTTGGGAATTCATTTAGGTGAGGGAATACCTAATAAATTGATCCCGATATGTCGTCCGTGGATCGGGAAAGAAGAAATCGATGCAATCGGTCGGGTCATCGATTCAAAATGGATTAGTACTGGGTCTAAGACAGCAGAATTTGAACAGAAATTTGCCGAATATATTGGTGTCAAGCATGCAATTGCAGTCAGTTCCTGCACGGCTGCTTTACACTTATCATTGGTTGCAGCTGGGATTGAATCTGGCGATGAAATCATAAACCCTATACATTTACTGCTACAGCAGAAGCAATCAGCCATGCCCATGCAATTCCGGTATTTGTGGATATAGATCCGTTAGATCTCAATATTGATGTCTCGCGGATTGAGGGAAAAGATTACGTCGCGTACCAAATCAATACTACCGGTTCATATTGCTGGTTATCCATGCGATATGGAATCAATTACTGATATTTGCCGAAAGTACAATTCAATATCTGTTGATAATGCTATCATAACTCGATATCGAGGACAAATGATTGGGAATCTCGGAGACCTCTTTCAGCTTTTACGCTACTAAGAACCTAGCAACGGGTGGAGGGGGAATGATCATTACCAACAACGATCAATTTGCCAAAGAGATTAGAGTAATGCAGTTACATGGGATTGACAAAGACGCATGGGAACGTCAGCAACGCGTAATGTATGGTATTATGAAGTGGTTTCTCAAGGTTATGAATGCAATATGACAGACATTCAAGCAGTCATGGGGTTATGTTAATTAGCCAAAATCAAGGAGCAATATCAAATCCGTAAATATTTTGCAACTTTGTATGGAGAAGGTTTTAGCAATGTGTCCGCGATTATCATAACCTTCAGAATCTAAATTAGGGCGTCATGCTTGGCACCTTTATATTATTCAACTTTCTATCTATTGAGGCATTTGGAGTTGACTGAGATTAGCTTATTAATAGAATGCGCCAGGAGAATATTGAGTGTGGAGTGCACTATATCCCCTCAACCTGCTTCCACTCTATCAAAAAAAATATAGTTATTGTCGAGGCGATTTTCCAAATGCCAAATCATCTTTCCAATGCGTTGTTAGTTTGTCGATACACCCAGTTTTGAAAGATGAAGATATTGATCTCGTCATTGAGGTAGCAAGATCAATTCTTGCTGGTTGATGTTAATGTTATTGCCCAAGAAATGAAGAAGAAGAAATCGCAGAGAAAATTTACACCCGTGTTTTTTATCTTTGCTATTTTGGGTTGGGGTGGATATTGGTTCTCTCCCTATTTACTTGATTCTATCCCGCCCATTCTTAAGGTAGGGAAACTAATAGATCAAGAAATTTATAGTGGTAAAATCGATGTAGAAATTATGTCGACAGATCCAACACATCGATCAACAGGTCTAAAGTCTGTCACAGCACAGATTGATCAAGACATTCCGATAAAGCTGGAAAAGCGCAAACGATTCAGTAGATTTTATACGAACCGACCTCCTGCTCCATTCGTAATTGATACGACCAATCTGGATGAGGGTTTTCACAGCATTACCGTAGTTGCGACTGACAAATCACGAAACAGGAACCACAGTCAAGTCCAATATACTTTTTTTGTTGACAATCAGCAAACAAGAATTGAGACTCTCCCAGATTTAATAAGTGCAAAACAAGGACAGACATCGGCAATTTTTATCAAGACGAGTGAGCCTGCGACGAAAGTCAAAGCGAGAATATTTGATAAAGATTATAGTTGCTATCCGATCAAGGTTGATTCTAGCCAAGGGTATTTTTATCGATTACTTATTGGCGTGGGTGTGCAAGAGAGCGTCGGTATTCATCCAATGATGGTCTCGATGACTGATCAGGTGGAGCGTGTAATAGAGAAGACCTTTTTTGCCAGAGTTGGCAGAATTGAATTTGCACACGGTGGGTATGTAAAACTATCGCCAGAAAAGAAAAAGGTTATGATGGATAAGTCAAAGAGCCATGAGGATAATGCCAAGCGTTGGGAAGCATACAACCAAGCGAACAAGACAGCAGGGCAACTTTGGAGAGGGCATTTTATTCGACCTGCTTTAGGGGGGGTGACATCGCCGTTCGGGAAATATCGTGAATACAATACGGGTGTGAAACGGCATCATCTTGGAATCGACATTGCGAATCAAGTTGGAACGGCCATATACGTGGGGAACAGTGGTATTGTAACTCTGGTGGATAATTTACACATATATGGCAAAACCGTGGTCATTAATCATGGACAGGGCGTTTCAACGAGCTATAATCATCTCAGCGAAGTTAAGGTTGAAATTGGTCGTCAAGTAGAAAAAGGGCAGGAGATTGGGTTAATGGGAGCGACCGGTCAGGTGACTGGTTCTCATTTACATTGGGGGATGGTTGTAAATGGAACTGCGATTAATGCAGAGCAATGGATCGATCAGGACTTTTCATATGACGAAGAGATTTTAGGACAATGATCGTTAAGAAACTGGACTTGAAACAAACGGTTCCAAGTCCAATTTGCTTGTCATGTGATGTTTGCTGCCATTTTCTCGATCAAGATAGTTTTATGGCGCCAGTTTTCACCCCCAAAGAGCGAGAACGAGCAATTGAAGCTGGATTTTCCCAAGGCCTTTTCAACCCTACTGCCGATGGTAAGAGTTCACGGATTCGACTGAGGGCTTATGACGAAATGTTTATTTGTCCTGCCTTTTTACCTGAAACGGGGGAATGTTCCATTTATTCGATCCGTCCTCTTGATTGTCAGATATATCCATTTGTGATTGTGTTCGATGAAGATCGAAAACGGGTTCTGCTCTGTGTTGATCAAATTTGCCCATATACGGAGATAGAAATCTCTAAATTTCACCAGGACGCAAATCGGGTTGTTGCATTTTTGGAATCAGATGCAGTAATGTCAGAAATTGCCGAGAGCCGGAGTTTAGTTGGTTCACATCTGGAAACTGTAACGGTTATTCGTCCTCTAGACAGGCTGACCTCTTATCTTACTCAGACCATTAACAATTGATGATAAACCCATTTTTGACAGCTATGCGTGTCAAGTAGACACAAAGTTGTCGAGCTATGCTTTTGTGTCAAACTGGATTTGGCAAGATCTCTTTGATTTTAAGTGGACAGTTATTAACGATCAATTTTGCCTTTTTGTCAGACAAATAGATAGCTTTTTTATGCCGATTATGCCGATGGGTAGGCGGTTCAACCAGAATACGATCCGGTATGCTTGGGATTTGATGATCGCTAATAGCCAAAATGATCAGATTGTTCGGATTGAAACTGTGCCTGATGAAAAGCTTCCCCTTTTTCATCTCTTGGGGTTTCAGCCCTTTTTAAGAGAGACAGAATACCTTTACAGCACAAATCAACTCACTCACCTCCACGGAAATTCTTATAAAAGTAAGAGGTCGTCGATAAATAGTCTTATCCGAAGTGGGCAGAATCTCCGGATTGATGCGTATCGACCAGCAATGCGTGATCAATGCCTGGAATTGTATCATAGATGGCAATTGGAACGTCAGACAAAATATGACAATGCCATATACCATGCCATGCTGGCAGATTCTTTGGTCGCTTATAAATCTAGTTTAATCCATTTTAAGCAACTTGGATTGGTTGGTTTGTTGGGTTACGTTAACGGGGAACTTAGAGCGTATACTTGTGGATATCAGTTGAATCATCAAGTATTTTGCATTTTGTTTGAAGTGGTTGATCTCTCAGTTAAGGGGTTCCCACAATTTATTTTTCGGGAATTTTGTCGTGGTCGGTCAGAACGTTGGCTTAACACGATGGGAGACTCAAATCTCGATAATCTGCGGAAAGTGAAGTTGTCATATCGCCCAAGCCAAACGATTCCAGTTTATAACGTCAGATATGAGAAATGAAAGTCGCATCTATTTTTCTTAACGGCTACTACAACTTCGATCAGATACGATTTTATCGGGACGAAATTGAATCTGCACTTGAACACGACGTCCCACTAATTTGTGCGGATGGTGGTATTCGTATATTCCAAATGTGTGATCTTGTCCCGACTGTCCTAATTGGGGACCTCGATTCAATACCAAATTTCACAACGATCGATGAACTGAAACAATCTGGCGTGAACATTATTGATAAATGGATTGGGAAAACTGATAAAGATTATACGGATGGTCAACTTGCAGTCGTGCATGCACTCAGTGTGTTGGGATGTAATTATATTGTTATTTACGGGAGTTTTCCGACCTCTTCTGATGCTGACCATTTCCTTGGTAATCTCAAGTTGATGCGTTTTGGCTTTTGTATGTCACTAGTTCCATCGAACTTCCAGGCAGAGATGCGAGATGTTTTTCAGGCGATTTATTTCGTTACATCTCGGATTGAGATTGATCGTAAAAATGAGAAATTACAGTATATTTCCTTAATTGCTGAACATGGAAACGTCAACGTGAAAAGTAGTATTGGTTTGCGATGGGATGTGTCTAACCTGTGGATTGATCCTGATCAGCCAAAGGCACTACGAAACGTATTCATGTCAGAAGTTGATCAAGTTATTATTGAGTTGGCTGAGGATTCTGATCCTGTCTATATTATTCATAATTGGTGAGATATGAAAAATGAAAAAACTGGGTATTATATCTGGTTCTGGGGATTTGCCATTTCTGCTTGCGGAATCCGCAGTCAATCACGGGATGTTGCCAATCGTTGTCCAAGTTACGCGAGATCTGTCCCCTAAATTGGGGCAAATTGCTAACCAGATCCATTCAATCGGCATTGGGCAAATCCGAAAAATTATCAAGCTATTCCTTGATTCTGGTGTTGATGAAGTTTCAATCATTGGAAAAATCGAGAAAAGCATTCTACTCAATCCGCTTCAACTAGACACTGCGGCCATTAGAATTTTATCGCAACTTCCTAACAAAGGGGATCGAGCGATTATGAAGGCAGCAATTAACTACTTTGAGAGAAAAGGAGTAAAGATAATTGATCAAACACGTTACCTTAAGAATTTGTTGCCTGCCGCGGGAGTTTTGACTAAGCGAAAGCCCACAGGATCTCAATGGCAAGATATTAAGTATGGTATCGAATTGGCTCGCCAGGTTGCGGGTGTGGATATTGGCCAGACTGTGGTGGTTAAAAATATGATTCCAATTGCAATTGAGGCCATTGAAGGAACAGACTCTACAATCGAGCGCGGTGGAGCATTAGGTGGAAAAGGAATTGTGGTTGCCAAAGCAGCTGCGCCTGACCACGATTTCCGGATTGATGTCCCGACAGTCGGGGAGCAAACACTGAAGTTGCTTCATCAAGCTGAAGGAAGCGTATTAGCATTTGAAGCAGGTAGGGCTTTCTTACTAAACGGCGACCACCTCTCTCAGACCGCAGACCAACTAAAAATATCCTTGGTAGCAGTTAGCTGAGTTTACTTATTAACAGAAACAAATGTTCAGAAGGAACAGGATATTTGTTTGCTATGGAAGTTTTTCGAAGATTTGTTCTTTGGTTGGAAATTGCCCTACTTCACGCTTTGAGAAAATTAATTCGCTGTTTAAGGATACTTCAAAACACCCTCCACTTCCCGGAACAAGTGTTAGCCCTTTTATTGCCGTTTTGTATTTGCTGAGCAAGTCGTCCGCCAAACTGGCGGCCCGTGGCAGGTAGTTTCAAGCGGTACAATATTCAATAATTAGGTTCATTGCGCTCTCCTGACTTTAGAAACTCATTACCTCAATTTTAAGAGAAATCGAAACAATTTGCAAGTTTTTTTATAATATTTTTCATTGTGGTTTAGCTTAGGTTTAGGTGTATCGAGGATTGCAATAATTTATTTGACAAAATATGCGAAACTATAGTATATTAATCTTATTATAGGGTCGATCAATGTTATTCTAGTCGGGCTTGTGCAGACCCAAATGGAATAGGAATATTTTGATTTTTGGTTGATTTTTACAATCATATGTGTTATATTACTGGCGTTTTGTTCAAGACCTTATTGGAATTGGGAGGGAAGTAACCGCAATGGCAGCATCGCCACTAATTTCGGGTGGAGCAATACCGGGAATCGCTCAGACAGAGCCTTTGGTGTCAATATCTTCGGCGTTGCAAAAACCTTCTATAGGTCCTTCCTTTCAGATGGGAAGGGACAGTGCCGCCTTAGCTAGCCGTTCCAGAGCACCTGCAAACTCGGTAATTGGGCGTTCTTTTAACGTCGCTACTTCCGCTGGATCTCCGTCGGCCGTCAGTCGCGATGCAAGTGGGAATCTAGTGGGTAGTGGTATTATTGTGGATTCTAGTGGATAGCTAGTTTTGCAATTTGTTATAGTGCTCGATTAGTTTGCGGAGGAGTTTTGGTTTTCCCGCGAATATGCCTGCTGGCTTTTTTGGGTTTCTTTGATTGTAATTAATAGTTTGGAAATTTTTATCCAATACGATTCCGCCAGCTTCCCTAACAATTATGTCCCCTGCGCATATATCCCATTCGTTTTTTGGCTGCACTGTAAAGTAGAAGTTCGATGTTCCCGTAGCTAGCCTTCCCAGCTTATAAGCTACACTACCAACGTAATGTAGGTCTCCAAGAATTGGAGCAAAACCTTCGAGCATTCCCTTCCGTTTTTCAGTTCGACTTACCAGTGCGGACGCCTGTTTTAAATCATCGCAGTCAATGCACTCGATAGGGACTCCGTTACAGAACGCACCACCATTAGACACAGCATTGAAGACTTCATTCGTGGCAGGGTTGTGCAAAACGCCAACGATCGGTCTGCTGTTTTCAACTAGCGCGATAGAAACTGCAAATTGCGATAGTCCTTCAATAAATTCTTGCGTTCCATCAATCGGATCAATAATCCAGACACGTGGCTTTGTTAATCTCTCTGATGAGTCCTTTGTTTCTTCCGAGAGCCAACCATCATCAGGGAAATTTTCCATGATAATTTCTTGGATTTTTTTGTTGGCTTCGAGGTCTGCGGTCGTCACAGGATTATTTGGGCTTTTATCTTTGACCTCGTAGTTACTGCGATAGTATTTCATTATGATTTCACCCGCGGATTTTGCTGCTTGTAATGCGACTTTAAGTTCTTGCATCTCAATTCTTTAAAGACAGTAATTTGTAAAATAATGGTATTATAAAAGCGGAGTAGATAAGGAAATCCTAAAGATAAGGATAGCTCAGCGAGTAAACCCCTCTTAATATAAGGAAAATTCTTAACGGGAATTTAAGTCTCTTAAGCCGCTCCCGGATTTAGAGATCTGGAATTCGCGGCAGTATAGATCAAGAAGGGGTCGAAGCTGTCAAATCATTCGTTTGTTTGAACCGAGACTGAAAGGTTTGCTTGCCTCTCTTACCTAAAACACCGCCAAATGTCACATTAGGTTCATTGTTAACCGAAAATTCTTTTACGGGATGTGATGTGGCCTATTGTGAGAGGAGTTGGTCTAGTTCCGCTTCGTCGTCTTCAACTTCAGATGTTGCAGAATCCTTATCTCCTTCTGTGACAAAACCGTAAAGTTCGAATTCCGCAATCTTGGCCAGAGCTTTTGTTTTCCCGCCTATTTGTCGATAGCCAAAACCTCTCCGCACATTTTTCCGTCTCAGAGCTGCATCATCGGCAGTGCGACGGATACGGGCTCTAATGCCTGCCGTATGAACAGCTCTGGTCAGGCGTATATCAATTTTATTCTCTTTATTGCTCTTGACTTCCTTGATCTTTTCCCATTTTCCGTTTGAGTCTGTCACCCATATATCAAGCATTTGTATGAGACTATCAGATGCGGAATGGATTATAACACGATGAATGGATTTGGGTTCTGGAAGGATAACGACAGCCTCAGATGGAGCCGCATAGGTGGACATAGTCCTAATATAGCTATCTTCGCCAGACATTGAACTTTCAACATATTGTGTTTGCCCCACAGTTTTTAGGTCACCGTCAATTATGGCGGGGTCGTTTGCCTGAGTACCCTCCATTAGAGCATAATTCGAACTCCATTCTTGCCCGGCAGAAAAATTCTGTAACGCTGTGCAACTAGCCAATATCAACACCATGGATGCTACAGCAGTTAATTGGATTATTCCTTGCAACTTCATGATTTACCTCCTTGCTGTGTGATTATTGGATTCATTTGTTGGATCATTGTTAAAATGCCGTTTTTTGACAACTTACTAACTTTGAACTTCAAATCTTGGAAGAATGGAATTAAATCTTCTTCTGCTGATTGACTTAAGTAGTAGATGAGAAAGCTGTTGTTCATTGGTCCCGGCAGTTTTTGATGTAAGCGGTCTCCCTCAATTAAACGAAAAAGCCTTGGATAGAATTGACTGCCATACCGTTGTTGCAACTCTGAAACGATGGAATATGAATAATTGTAACACCAATGGGTTAAAGGTCCAAATGTGGCATGTCCTCGCCAATTTTGTACGGCATTGACACCGTCAAGATCAAGCTTTAAGTCATCGTGAAGGTCAACTTTTCCGTGTTCGTTTCCCTTTGCATATTCAACTTCAACCAAAACGGCAATTCCTTCAGCAAACCACATTGGAAGCAAATAGATGTTGGTAAAAGCATGGGCTAACTCATGGGCTTTGACGGGTCTCTGGTTGTACATTTCAACCGGAAAATCCATTTGAATTCCGGTAATCTTTTTGATAAATTCGCCATTTCGATACTCGTTCTGTAATTGAGTGTGTGTTACTGCTCGATGCTTGGAACCATTGTACCGGTCATGTAAGACTATTTTTATTTTTTGATTGGGTTCGAAACCGTACACATCTTGATTGCTGGGTTCAAAGCCAAAGATATCGTGAACAAAATCGTAAAGACTCTCCATATACACAAGCGATCCGTGCCCGAGCCCGAGGCGTTCATCCGCACTATCATAATTTTTGAGCTTTTGAATATCTTTGCTGAAAGTCAAGGTATAATGCTTACTTTCAAGCGTCAAGCTGCTGGCAGAAGCTTGAATATCTGAGTTAGATCTGGCAAGTGTGACATATCGTTTTTTCAGCCTATTTCTAGCTTCTGCGGTCTTTCTTTTGTGCACTTCATTTAATTGGGCACAACCAATTGTAAAGATGATGAGTAACCCTATGACTCCAATAATAATCTTCCATGGATCGTACCATTTCATAGAAAAGTATCCATTCAATTTATTGAGTGTTGAATGCTAAAGTTGAAAGCATTCGGTTGTAGGTCTGTAGATACTGCTCGTAACTTGCTTGATTGGGAACCCATAGATCATAATGATAAATGTAAAAAGTATTACTAGTTGAGCGCATGAAAAGAGAATCTTTACTGCGCCTGCCATCGTCAGCAACCATGTCGTAGTAATATCCACTGACTCGGTCGGCAGAAAGGATTTTCCCTTGATCAGTAACCTCCAAGTTTTGCTTAAGAGCTCCAGCCTCATTAAGAAATTCTATCGTTTCAAGAAGACCTTCGACATATTCTTTTGGCGCGCTAATATCACTTACAGTCTGTTTTTCAACCCAGATCAGAATATGCGGAATTTTATTTTCTAACACATCAACGAGTTGGTAAACAAAATCTGACTCGACTACCGGTTCCATTAGGAGAAGCGAGTCCATCTCGTTTACTTCAACCTTAAAACCAAAAATCTCCTCCCAATCAAGAAAAGCGTCGATTGTATTCTTGTTGCTAATTTCTTTAACAGTCCAACCATTGACTGGCAGATTAAGGAATTTAAACAGGTACCTTTGGTTTCGGTATTCGCTGCCATGCAATCCAAGTCTAGGCAGGCTTGGACCCTCTTTGGTAATTGAATCCAAGGCGTTACTACCCTCATCTCCACAGCTAAACAGTATTATTGGCAAACATAGTAGAAATAATATTACGGTTTTTTTGCAATTCAGCATTTTAAGCGGCCCAGTCGTCAAGTACCATTAGACAATAGGCAATTTTACCACGAAAGCCCTCTCATTTGCCACGTAGAACTACTAATTTCTGATTGTCTTGGCTCGTGATGACAAATTTGTAAAAGTTAAGTCCCATTTGCCTCTGATTGATTCCTTACCATTTGACTTCATTATATTCCATGTTAGTTGGTAGTTCAGGAAATTCATAGATAAATTTTTCGAAGACAGAATAAATTTTGATTTCGATCTTGTCAACACTTTCGATCTTGTCAACACTACGGGGTAGGAAGTAAGTAAATACGGTTGTGGAAGAAAAAGGATTATGATTTCGACAACCCCCCAAACACCGTTTCATGTTGCATTATGCCTGAAGTAACTGCTACTTTAAATCGCCCGACTGGTTTGAAATCGCACCGTTTGATCCTTTGTTAGATGTTATTCGAAACAAGTTAAAAAAACAAAAACTTTAGACGCAATGTCATGGGTTTCATTAGTCTCGACGATGTGGTTAGGGAAATCAACTCGAGCGGTGATGTTAGCAGATTCAAAGGTGGGTTGCCGATTTAGTCCTATGTTTACATTGTCCCTATCATGGATACTATTTGCCGGCTTTGGTCGATATCGCTTGTTCGTCTTGGTAATTTGGTTGCTGAGAAGACGACTTCAATATTCTGGACATCTGAAAAATTCTAGGGTTGCCAATTTTGGTAGTAAATCCAATGGGTGGTCGATTCGATCAATTCGCTGGTATTCCTGGAGGATCAACCATCATTTCCATACCATCTATTTCGATGTTTTGATTAATACCAGCGAACGGTGAAAATCCCAAAACTTGCGGCAATTTTTCATGCATTATATCGAAAATTACAATTCCCCCTTGGTCGAGAGGACGCCGACGATGCGTTCATCTATACTGGTGGCCGTGTCTAGAGCCTTGGCAATGCCTTTAAAGATTGCTTCGGCGATATGGTGGCGATTTGAACCATAGGCAACATTAATATGGAGTGTTGTACCGCTATGGTTAACAAATCCGTGGAAAAATTCCTCAACTAGTTCAACATCAAAAGTACCAATCTTGTCGTTGGTAAGTGGTGTGTTGTAAACCAAAAAGGGCCGATCGCAAAAATCTAAGGTAATTTCTGCAAGTGCTTCATACATTGGCATCTCAAAATTGCCGAAACGCCGCATTCCTGATTTGTCTTTAACTGCTTGGCGAAACGCGTCACCTAAACAGATCCCAACATCTTCAACAGTGTGATGGTCATCGACTTGCAAATCCCCAACTGCTTTCAGCTCCAAATCGAAAAAGCCATGTTTAGCAAACAGTTCAAGCATATGATCTAAGAATCCTACTCCTGTCTGAACATCGGATTCACCAGATCCATCGATATTCAGTTTGAGCGAAATCTGTGTTTCACCTGTTTCACGATAAACTTCGGCTTTCCGTTCCAATTTGATAGTCCTAAACCTACAATTTCCCTGCTTGGGGAGTTTAGCATACCGATCTCTCCAAATCAAGATAGAATCTGCATTCGATACTTTCAAATTATCTATGTGTTTTTCATCAGGCCGTGCTATAATCTTGACTTTATAATCGTATTCTGATTGTACTTCATAGGCAGGTGAAATTGTAATGTATCAGATTCAAACTGTATCAAATGAAGAGTTGGAACTGCTAAAGCAATTCGATACACCGACCATATGTAATGTTATTGAACTCTTTGACGTTCGTTCGCGTAATATCGGTTACATGGATCAACGTATCAAGTCGAACTTTCCTGAAATGCCACCCATGGTCGGCTACGCAACAACGGCTACGTTTCGTTCCAATTCTCCGCCACGTGGGAATGATGCGTATTCGGGTCTTGAAGGGCAAATTGATCAATTGGAGCACATTCCTGAGCCACGTATTGTCGTTTTTCAAGACTTGGATAGTCCGTCTGTGGCTGCAACTTTTGGTGAAGTAATGTGTACGACATACAAGGCCTTTGGTTGTGTGGGTTTAATTACCTCTGGGGCAGGTCGTGATTTGGATCAGGTTCGTGCTATCGACTTCCCCGTTTTTACCAGTGGTACAATATGCGCCCATGGCTACTGCCATGTCATTGATGTTAATGTTCCTGTGCATGTGGGAGGAGTGGCAGTCTATCCAGGGGATCTATTGCACGGCGATGCGAACGGTGTGACCACAGTACCGAATGAAATTGCAGGTCAGGTGGCACGATCTGCTGCTCAGTTCATCGAAGCAGAAGGATATATCCTCGATTGCCTCAAGAGCGGCAGTCGCGATAAAATGGAGTGGACAAAATCCCGTGAGGCATACAGCAAAAAGATTTCTGAACTCAAGGAACAAATAAGTCCTAAGTAGAACATGGAACTTGAAAAGCATTTTTTCTCAATGGTATAATAACCAAAATCCATACTATGACAGTTTTTGAGGTGTTTATGAGGTTGGGTTTTTTGCTCCGACAGATCGTCGCTTTTGTGCTTTTTTTAGGCATTTGTCGATACGCAACTGGTGGAGAGCAAGAAGACTATACTTTCGCTTATAAGCTTTATAACAATAAGGCTTATTCAGTTGCACAGGATCAATTCGATCAGTTTATTAGAAGGTATCCCCGTAGCGACAACGCAGACGACGCAAGACTCTTGATAGCTGAATGTGCCTTACAGCTAAAGAATTTTGATGAAGCAATCCAAAATTATAAGCAACTTTTGATTGATTATCCGGGAACCTCCCTTCATTTAGATGCACTGCAAGGAGTAGCTATTTCGTGGTATAGGCAAGGAAAATACGAAGAGGCAATCAAAGGTTACGAAGAAGTACTGGAAGTCGCAGTTGAACCGGAAGTTATTTCTCATAGCCTCTATTTGATCGGTGAGTCATTTGATAACCTGGGGCTGTACCAAAAAGCGGGTGAATACTATGACCAGGTGATCTCCGAATATTCGCAATCAAAGGAGATGGCAGATGCACTTTATTCCAAAGGCTGGACATTCTACCGACTTAAAAACTTCCGGTCAGCTTATGAACTCCTTTCTGGTTTTAGTCGAAAATATCCGAATCATTATACTGCTCCCGAGGCGGGCTACCGTGCAGCTGAATCACTTTTCAAAATGGGTGAATGGGCCAACGCACAAATCGAGTTTGGTGATTTTATCCAAACTTATATGGCTGATCCCAAGCGGGGGCAGATGATTACCGACGCACGATTTAGACTTGGCGAATGTTATTTTCAGCAGCGGATGATGGCTGAAGCAAGACAAGAATTTAGCCTGCTTCTCAATGAAGGAATAGGTTCTCTCATTTTAGCTGAAGCTCAATATTGGATTGCTGAGATTTTGGCTGAAGAGAAGAAAGCGACTGAAGCTATTTATGAATATCAGAAAGTAATAGACCTATACCCAGATAGTTCTGTATCTGACAATGCCCGGTACGGAATTGGTATGGTTCACTTTGAACAAAGTGAGTATGCTAAGGCACTCAGTACATTTAAAACAGTGGCAGTCAATTTACAATCTGGATTGTCACATGCCGCACGATTTCGGATGGGGGAATGCTTTCGAATGCTTCGAGAGTTTAACACAGCCATACTTAACTATAAGAAGATATTGGGCTTTCCATCTCCCTATGCCGATGATGCCTCCTACCAAATTGGAATCTGCTACTTCCAATTGCGTGACTATCAGGGAGTAATCGGTGAACTCAATAAACTCATTGAGATTTATCCTGAGACAGATCTTAGACCCTATGCACTTTATCATCTTGGTTTGGCTTATTTTAATTCGGAATTATACCTGGAAAGTTCCCAAACCTTTGGTCTTTACTTTGCTAGTGTTCAGGATCGAAATCTTGAAACTGCCCCAGCTGATGAAGCTCTTTTTTGGAAAGCACGAGCGCTGTATGAAGTAGAGGACTATGCTGGAACCATCAAAGCATGCAATCTTTTAATACAAAAGTACCCACAAAGCAAACACTTGCTCCAATCCAATTATTTTATTGCTGAAAGTACGTATTGGCAAAGTCCAACCAAAGAGTCCTATCGGTCTGCACGTCAAAAATATCAGGAACTGATTAAGGAAGAACCTCATAGCGAGTGGGCTGAGAAATCGCAATTTAGTATAGGTTGGACTTATTTTTCGGAAGCAGCAGTCTCTAGCGATAAAGAGCGTCAAAAGTATTATAACCGGGCTATCGCTACTTGGAAAACGATGATCCAGAAGTACCCTGAGAGTGGGTTGGCAGATCAAGCATTATACCAGATTGGTGTTTCCCAGTGTAATCTCAAAAAATATTCGGAGGCAATTCAATCGTTTACGCGTGTCATAGGTTCATATGCCAGCAGTAGCTGGCAAGATAATTCCCAATACCAAATTGGATGGTCTTTTTACAAGCTGGAAAAATATTCGGATGCTATCGATGCTTTTTCAGAGGTGATCAGGAAATTTCCTTCATCTCGACTTCAACCTAATGCGATTTTCGGCGTAGCAAATTGTTATTTCAAACAGGGACGATATACAAACGCAATTACCGAATACAACAAAGTTGTCGAAAACTATCCAAACCTAAAAGTACCAGCACGTGAAGCTGGAGCGGAGAAAGCGGTTAACCTTCGTCCAGAAGCTCAATACTATATCGCCGAAAGCTTTATGAATCTCAAGAATTATAGTGAAGCCATCAAAGCATTTGAAAAAGTCATCCAGCACTATCCCAAAAGCAACTGGGCAGACGATGCACAATACAGTGTCGCTACTGCACATGAAAACTTAGGACAGAAGGAAAAATCGCTACAGGCTTACCGGATACTGATCAAAAATTATCGATCCAGCAGTCTCGCTCCGGATGTGCAACTTCAAATTGGTCGGTTTTACTATGCCGATAAAGATTACAAACGAGCAATCTCGGAATTTCAAAAAGTTATCAAACAATACCCAAACACCCCGTCTGCTTGGTTGGCTAAATATAATATTGGTAAATCTTATCTTATGCTCGGATCGTATAAGCAATCAATTGAAGCATTCAGTCAAGTTGATCCGAAAAGTGAATTTTCTGCCAGCGCAATGTTCGAAATCGGAAATGCTTGGTACAGCAAAAGAAACTCACGTCGTAATCTTACCAACGCCATCAACATATTAACTGATATTCCTCAAAAACACCCGAAAAGTCCTTTCGTTGCCAGAGCTCTTCTACTTGCAGGCGAATGCTATCAGGAAATGATTCAATGGCAAAAAGCAATAGATCTTTACAATCGAGTTCTATCATATTACCCCCAATCGGATCAAGCAGAATATGCACAAATTTCATTGGGTCATTCTTATAAAGCGCAGAAGAATTTTCTTCAAGCGATTGAAGCTTACGATGTCATCCGTAAAAAAGGGACAGATCGTTATCGTATAGAGATAGTTGTTGATGCTGAACTCCATCTTGCTGAGACTCAGGCGATTCTCGGGCGACATTACGATTCAGGTGTGACTTATCTGCGTGTGCGTCATCTCCGTGAACAGCATGATAGCCTTACTGCCTTCCACGCGGCTGTACGTGCGGCAGATGCTTTTATTAAAGCCGACGAGATTTATATGGCAAAGGATACCTGTGAAGACGCACTCAGCTTATTTGAGGCTAAAATTTCGACTGCCGATGCCCAGAAAAGAGAAGAATGGGATCAACTCCATGAATACGCTCAAAATAAGTATAAGCAGATTTTGAGTCAGATCGAGCAACAATAACCCCAATCAGTGGAAATTTTCCGACTTCTATTAAGTCTTTATCATCAATTTTGTGTTTTCAGACCAATACTTTTCGCCCTTGTTTTGTCCCCGTTTTTTACTTTGTATGCAGAAGTACCACAAGTTGTGGAAGAATCGGCGGAAATCAAGCTTGAAGAGGAAAAGATCCAGATCGTCGATACAACGCAGATCGCACTTGAGCCAAGGGAACGATTTAATGATCCATCAAAGCCAAAGTTGATTCACTCGCTGGCTTTATATGCGAAAGAAAGGCTCTGGAACCTCCCGCCCAACATTGTCCCTAACAAATTAGTCCATTTAGATGGCCACCCTTTAAAAGGTCATCATTTCAGTATGATCGCCTATCCGAGTTTGCCGGAGTCGTTTTTTTACAAAGTGATATTGGCTGGACAAACGAATCAAACCAATGGTTTTGTCAGCCTCACGCGAAATCAGATTGGGAAGGAAAGAACAGACGATCGTGGAAATTATAATCTTGATCTATTTCATGGTGGACTTGGCTACCGATATGCCGCGCATTCTTCTTTAAAACTTAATCTCGGAATGAACCTTAAAGAACTGAATTGGAAAACATCTCAGTCCCCACTGGGATTTAAACTGAATTCTAAAACTCCTAAGTTGATGTGGACTGATGTTAACCTGGACCAACAAATTACAGAAAAAACAAGGGCAAATTTAAATGCCAAATTTGAATCTTATGAACTGGATTCTAATAACCAAATTGATGGTGGAACAGATGTAAGAATTAACTTGGATGTTTTTACAGATTTCCCACCTAATCACCTTAGACATATTCTCAACCCCATGCATTTTGGTGGAGGTCTTGAATATCGTTCCTCAGCAACTTACGATGCTCTAAAAAACACACGCTCTACCATTTTTCGTTTGTATGCGCGTGATCAATACAGCACCATCGGCCCAATGGTTTTTTGCTTGGGTAGTGAGTTTGTGAGTTTTTTGGAAAGTGGTAGTGAGGTGAACGGAGATCTTCCTAGCGAGATAAGTGAGGAGCTTACGAAGTTTCGATTAAATCCTTCTTTGAAGACAATAATGAATTTAAATAGTCGGTGGAAACTGCAAGTTGAGCTATATGGAACGACAGAAGTTCCTCAACTCTCCAGTCTCTATTTTAATCAGGATTATGTCAATGTGTTTCCTGCATTGCAATCCGAGAAAATTTGGTGTGGCCAGATGACGCTGAAAAGGTATCATGCCAAAAAGTTTGAGGTTAGTTTCTCTGGATTCTCAAAGCTAATAGAAGATCTTGTTGTTCTAAAAAGAGATTCAAAAGCGTTAGCAGAGACGTCAGATATCGCATGGATACCATACAACTTTGATCAAAAGAAACTAATCTCTGGCGGTCAGCTTCTGGTGCAAGTGAACCTTCTCAATCAGCTTAGACTCAATCTCAAGCTCAAACACGAATTTCATCAGGGTATACCATATCGATCAACAAATTGGATTGATCTAGATCTGGTTTATGATCTGCCCTTAGGTTTTAAAGCAGAGTTGATTGGTGAGTTTCGTGGCGGTAGATCCACTGAAGCGGAGACCGAAGACCTGAACCTAGAAGATTATGTTTTAATGAAACCAAAACTTGCCAAGCAAGTTGGAAATCATATGAGCGGTTTCATTGGTGGGGCATTTGTTGTTGGGGAATACATGCAGTTAACTGATTACCTGTTTACGCCGAATGCTTTTGATTTTGGATTGGAGTTAGAATTTTGAAAATACTTGAGGTGATTGGAACGGGGGTTGACCAATTGAGTAAAGGGGGGGTTATTTTAATCCCGCTTATTATTTATTCTATTTGGTCACACACTATAATTTTGGAAAGGATATTTCGGTTACGTCGTAACCAGATTATCCCGTCACATCTTATCACACGTAGTATCTACGATGAACTGCTGCAGGGGAATCCGGAGGCAGCAATTAGTATCTGCGATAAACGTCCTAGTCCATTGACCAACATTTTTAAAACTGGCATTCAAAATCATGATAGGAGTGAAGAGGTGTTGAAGATTGTCTTGAAGGTAGCTATCAACAGTGAAAAGCCGGTATTGTATAAGTATCTTAGTACTCTCGGTATGCTGGCATTAGTTTCAATGTATACTGGGCTTCTCGGTACGGTTGTTGGCATGACAGCATCATTCAATGCGTTGTGGAGAGATGATAGCCAGATTGGCAAACTACCTGAAATCGCAAATGGGATCTCCGAAGCACTATTGACAACAGCTGCAGGGCTAATTGTGGCTTTGCCAACTTATATCGCCTATCATTATTTTACTAATCAAGTGCGGGCTTTCATGGTTGAACTTGAGAGACATGCCATGTCTCTTACCCGTTTTTTATCGGCTGAGGAAAGGGGTATGTTTGATGATGAGTTAGAAAACATTCATGATTGGACTATAAAAGAATCTGGTGAGATTGATTCGTCATGATTGAATATAGGAAACAAGATGGCTTAAATAAATTTTTTGCGCTTGCCGTTGTTGAACACGTTGTTTTTATAGTGATTTTCGCGATTATCATTTACCAGGAACCACCACTGAAAGTAGACAGTGCACCTATCAACGTAGAAATTCTCGTTGCTCAAAAAAAGGATAAGAAAAAGGAAGTTGTGGAATTGCCTGTTGTGAATCCCATATCGCAGGAATTTAAAACACCGCTTGAGTTGCCAACACTTCGTTCTTCTCAGGATGTTCAGAGTTATCTCACCAGTTCAGATGTTTCAGTTGGGTTACCTGATCTTCCACAAAAAAGCCAGCTGTTTCAATCGAACTTGGATAGGACTTCTCTTGATGTGACAGCATCATCGGGGTACAAACAGGGCGTGTCCAAAATCAATGTAGATGCGCCTGTTCGATCTCGATCGGTAATGGAAGTAGGTGCCTATCAGGCGTCATTGAATCGTTTTGGTGAATCAGATTCAAGTGTCAGGGAGAGTAGGAATGGGAGTGGTGGTCGCAAAATCTCAGGAAAACTGGCTACTGGTGGTAACATTACCTCTAGAAAAAGCCGTGTATCGAGTGGACGAGGTTTTCGGATCAGTGGGCAAGTAGAAGGTCGTACGATTATTTATAAACCGCGGGATCCGGAGATAAAAAAAGAATTGCAAGGAGGTTTTGTTAAGCTTAGTTTTGGTGTTCAGCCTGATGGCTCTGTTTTTCAGGTCCGAGTCATCGAGAATAGGACAGGAGTATTGAAGCAGATCGCTATTGAGTATATTTCAAAATTTATGTTTGCACCATTATCTAAAAATCAAACTCAGGTTGATCAATCAGGAGAAATTTACGTTAACTTCGAACGGGTTTTAAAATAAGTATGGATTTTTCTTGCGATTTTGATGTAATACGATATAATATGCGAATATACAAATGAGGGAGGACCGTATTGTGGCAAAGAAGCTTTTAATCGACGGTATGCTTAACATTTTCTTGGTTTCTGTTGCAGTCATGTTGGTTGGATGTGCGGGTGGCATATCAATTGTGCCCATGAGTGTAAAAATACAAAACGCGGATCGTAAAGTGGAATTGGCAAGGATGATCTCTGTCAGTAGGGATCTTGAACCTGAAAAAAGGAGGGAGCTTCTTACTGATAAGCGTACCCTTTACGATAAAGCAATAGCGCTTTATATCGAGTGCAGCGCGAGTGGCAAATATAATCAGAGAGCACATTTTCGGATAGCGGAGATTTACAAAAGTCCGTATCATGAGGTAAAGCTAATACTCTCTGATTCCGCTGGTAAAAAAGGCCTTGATAAGTTTCCAGCTAGGACATCAAACGAGTTGTGGGATCTAGCGGTAGAACATTATCAAACGGCTATTGATTTGGCGCCGACAGGTTATCTTGGTAGTCGTTCGAAAGGTAGTATCTCCGATATTCGAAAGAGCAGGAGGACCATTCAAGATCAGCTTAGACTCTATCGCAACCAGCTTAAAGGGGACGATGAACGGGCAAAGCAGACCCAAGATTTTGCTGCGCAAGCCTTGTACGATATTGGTGAATCCTACATGACGCTTGGGAATTATCTCGAAGCAATAGGCTCTTATGAAAAATTGGTTGCTGAGTTTCCAGATCATGATCTCGCTCCCCGTTCGCAATTTAAGGTTGGTAATGTCTACTTTTATAAGCTTTACGATTATTCGAATAAAGGCGGCTGGGGCGCGTTTATAAAAGTGGCACAAAATTACGAAGATTCGTTTGAATCTAAACAAGCTGAAACTTTGCTTAAAAAGTCTGCATATACGTTGACGGCCATTAAGCAGGATCAAGATGATATCAACAAATACACCAATAAAAAAGCCATGGCTATGAGGAGAATGGGGCGTTACGTAACACCGGATAAGCTCTACCAGATGGGGTTCCGTGATAGAATTGTTCAGAACTACCAGAATATTGCTGGAGGTTGGCTAAAAATGGAAAATTTCCCAAATGCGGTTTTTTGCTATAATGAGCTTGCTTATAATTTACGGGGTAACGCATTCGCTGCTGCAGATGCATTGTACCAAATTGGTCGTTTGTATCAGCTGGATGGGCAACTTGAGAATGCTATTATGGGATATGAGACTCTGTTTGAAAGAGCTCCGCAATCGATATGGCGCGACGAATCTGTTTATCAGCAAGCAGTTTGCTATCGTAGTATTCGAGAGTTTGAGCTGGCCTACGAAGGTTTTAAGGCATATAAGAGTCTGGCTGGAAGTGGTGGTATTGAAAAACTAAGATACTATCGCGAGGCAGATCAAATAGTACGACAACTGGAACAAGATCAAGATGAGGATGGTTTCATGTTCTATCGGGAACAAGAAGCTGGAACATCAGATCGAGATCCAGATGATAATCCGGATAGTAAGAAGGAAAGTGAACCTCAAGCATAAGAGGTTTGTGTAAACTGGTTTCTTAAAGCAGGGAGAATTTCTCCCTGCTTTTTTTTATAAAATAATGAAACTAACAACTCTTGCAACTTGCAATCTCAATCAGTGGGCCTTGGATTTTGAAGGTAATCTTGAACGGATTCTTGCATCGATTGAAGAAGCTAAGAATAGGGATGCATGTTACCGGCTTGGACCTGAGCTTGAGATCACCGGCTACGGTTGTGAGGATGCTTTTCTTGAGGAGGACACATTTCTACACGCATGGGAGAGTTTCGCTGAAATTATTGGTGATGATTTAACTGAAGGTATCCTGTGTGATATAGGTATGCCAATAATGCATAAAAATGTGCGCTATAATTGCCGCATTTTCGTGCTCGATCGAAAAATTCTATTAATTCGTCCCAAGCTTTTTCTCGCCAATGATGGAAACTATCGTGAACCCCGTTGGTTCACCGCTTGGCACCATACAAGATCGATTGAAGATTACCATCTCCCCCGTATGATTCGTGAAATCACCAATCAACAGACTGTGCCAATTGGTCTAGCTGCGATTTCTACACGTGATACCGTTATTGCCACTGAGACATGCGAAGAACTTTTCACGCCAAACAGTCCGCATATTCATCTTAGTTTAGATGGGATTGAGATTATCGCTAATGGGTCTGCTTCGCATCACCAACTCCGTAAACTCAATCAGAGGATAGATCTTATCCGAAGCGCAACGGCAAAAAGTGGTGGTATATATCTCTATGCAAATCAACAAGGCTGTGATGGTGGCCGGCTGTATTTCGATGGATGTGCGCTCATTGCAATCAATGGAGAAATTGTAACAAGGGGGGCCCAGTTTTCAATTGAGGATGTGGAAGTGGTGACAGCAACGATTGATCTGGAGGAAGTCAGATCATATCGAGGGGCAATCGGCAGTCGAAGTGTCCAAGCAAGTCAAGCAACCCCAATTCCCCGTATTATGGTGGATTTTGAGCTGACGACAGATCGGCGTATCCCTCCATCCAACTCGGATGTTGTGTCCTATCACACTCCGGAAGAGGAAATTGCTTACGGCCCCGCATGCTGGCTATGGGATTATCTACGCAGATCTGGTTCTAGCGGATTTTTCCTGCCTGTGTCAGGGGGGGCTGACAGTTCGTCTACTGCGGCTATTGTGGGATCAATGTGCCAGATGGTAGCTAATGCTGTAGTGTCTGGTAACCAACAGGTAATTGCTGATGCACGTCGTATCACAGGAGAAGACGATAATTATCTGCCAACGGATCCGCGGGAGTTTGCTAACCGCATTTTCCACACCTGCTATATGGAGTCACAAAACAGCTCAAAAGCCACTCGGAATCGGGCTAAAGCCATCGCCGATCAGGTAGGATCATACCATCTGGATGTTAACATTGATTCAGTGGTGTCAGCGTTAGTCTCTACTTTTATCAAATTAACTGACAAAACACCGAAATTTCGAATTGAGGGAGGCACTGATGCAGAGAATGTGGCCCTTCAAAATATTCAAGCAAGGATAAGAATGGTTCTATCATATTTTCTCTCTCAACTCTTGTTATGGGTGCGTGGAGGGAAAGGTGGTTTGTTGGTGCTTAGTAGTGCTAATGTTGATGAAAGCCTGCGTGGTTATGTTACCAAGTATGATTGTAGCAGTGCGGATGTTAATCCGATTGGTGGAATCAGTAAAATGGATCTTCGGCGTTTCCTAGACTGGGCAGCAGATCATCTGGGTTATACTGCCCTAATCGACGTGGTTTCCGCCCTGCCTACTGCTGAACTTGAACCCATTACTGAGGATTATACTCAGGAGGACGAAGCTGACATGAAAATGACCTATGAGGAACTTAGTCGCTTTGGAATCCTGCGTAAAATTTATCGATGTGGTCCGGTCAGTATGTTTGAAAAGCTGGTCTACGAATGGAACCACTTAGCTCCATCCGAAGTAGCTGAGAAAGTGAAACGCTTCTTTTTCTACTATTCCGTTAATCGTCACAAAATGACAACACTGACACCCGCATATCATGCTGAGTCATACTCGCCAGATGACAACCGCTTTGATCTACGTCAGTTTCTATACAATGTACGTTGGACATGGCAATTCCGAAAAATTGATCAGTTGGTTCAAGAACTGAACGCCGATTCAAAGAACTGACAGGATCTTGAGTAGGCAGACAGTAATTCGATAGTTCGCTTACTGTTGTGATTCAGCGTGACGCAGTTCTAATTTGGCTCGATTGGCAACTGTCGTCCCACCAATAATTGTCTCATCACCTTTTCGTCGATAACGGTTAATAAAAATTGGTCGCGGTTTGTCCGAGAAATTCTGCTTTGATCCATGGATTGTTTGAACGTGAAAAAATATTGAATCTCCTGCTTTGCCAGTAATGGGAAGTGCATCTTCCCAAGCCCATTCATCCGAATCCAGACCAAGGTGTGAAAAGGTATCTATATGCCTTAGCTGTCCCAGTTTATGGGATCCAGGGACGACGTGTAAAGCTCCATTTATGAGATCCGTGTCCACGACATAGCTTAAGATGCCAACAGGCCCCTCATGCCGATGCTGAAAGTATGCTGAATCTTGATGAAGTAGTTTTGGGTGCCCGCCGTTGGGTTCTTTGTATAGGCTTTGACCACTACCAAATATTTCGAAATCGGAACCCAGAATAGCGGTGACAATTTCAATAACCTTTGGATCGCGGGATGATTTTTCAAATGCTTCGCTATTGTTGTAATGGATTCCGAGGACCATGATCTGTTTATCTCTCGGGCATCCTTCTGGTGCTGGTATAAATAGTGTCCCATTTGGTGTTCGCCATCCTTCTACTATTTCTACAACTTCATCTAACTGTGCAATTGATTCTTGTGCGATTGCTCCAATATCGCGATGTAAATCATTAATGTAGAGGGACATCAACCCGCGTACAACCAGACAACCGTGCTCATTGTAAATTTCGGCCATACGTTCTAAATCGGGATCATCTGCAAAAGCTTCGATGTGTTCAATGGAAATTTTAGATTCTGCCTTCACAAGAACTTACCTCAATTTTGCATGATTTGATTGTCAGTTAGGCCCATGGTGGTCGTTTTCCAGTTAGCTGTTCAATATAATCAGCCGTCTGCTTTTTCTTTTTTTCCTGTTTTCGGTTTGACAGGTATTCCGCTTTTTTCTGGTCAGTATATCGAATTTTCCAAGTTCCTTTTTTGAGATTTTGCAATTTAAACTCTCCTTCCATTCGATTATTTATGTAACCCAACAGATCATTCAGAACCCAATAGACGTCAGCAGCTGAATATTTTAGGTTGTTAAATTCGGACTGATCACTGACGTGACTCAGAGTTTTTATAATAATTTGTGAGACTTCAGCAACTGTATAGTCTTTATCTTCAATGATCACTGGGAGGTCTGACACCTTTTTTTCTGCTTCAACATTTGGTACATTTGGAGACACCATAATTTGGCTCTTTTTCTAGACTATTAAATTAATCAAATAATTATGATACCATTTCTTTGGTTTGGTATAATTTGTTTTAGATGAAACAAAATTGAGCAAAAGTAACCGGAACAGAATATGACCGCTACAGAGATTAAATCATTTTTCGGTAAAAATGGCTATATAAAAATTGAACGGGTTCTCGCTGGAGAGCGGCTTCAGCAAATTCAAGATGAAGTTGATCTCATGATTGAGAGATCCCAGAAAGCTGGTCGAAGGCTGGAAGCACATTGGGGAGGATCTTGGCGTGAACAAGTCAAGGTCGATGGAGATAAGCAAGCAAGGAGTGTTCTCTCAATCCACCGAATTCATGAACACTCAGCTACATTAGCACAACTTATGTTTGAGTCGAATATCACTGATCCTGTTGCTACAGTTGTGGGGTCCGAGAATTTACAGCTACATCACACTTTAATGCACGCTAAACCACCCAAGATAGGAGCTGCCTTTCCCCTCCATCAAGATTATGATTACTTTCCACACAAACTTGATACCATGGTTGCGGCAACACTTTATTTGGATGATTCAGAAGTTGATAACGGATGTCTGCATATCATTCCTGGTAGCCATACAAGAGGTTACATAGAGCATGTTCACGATGGGGCACACCATCTACCAATGGATGAATACCCGATAGAACGTGCCACATCAGTACCGATGAGAGCTGGTGATTTGCTTATTTTCAGTTACTATACGATCCATGGATCCTCACCAAATATTTCCGACCAATGGCGGCGTATGTTGCTGTTTGAGTTCCGGTCACCACTTGACTGTCGGATGACAGAGCCGGATGGGAGTGCTGGCCAGGGCATAATCGTTCGCGGTGTTCATCCTAACCCAGTGCCGAAAGAGGGGGAAAACTATTGATTCAGTTTAGTTCAATTTTGACCGTTGGCATCCTGGAGGGGGATGAATCGAAACGAAAATTGCTCTTCGGATTGTTGCGAACCTGAATCAATTGGCTTGCAATTGAGACAGCTATCTCGGGCACGGTTTTCGAGTTAATATCCAGTCCGATTGGGGCATATACATGATCTAACCTCTCAGGGAAGATTCCGAGTTCCATAAGATCTTCATAGATCAGTTTCACTTTGCGACGACTGCCAATTAATCCAATGTATCGCGCATCTGAATTAATTACTGCATGCAAAGCTTCCTCATCATGGTTGTGACCACGTGTTACAATTACGACGTAGGTAAAAGAATCGATGGGGTAGTTTTGTAACTCTTCAAAAATATCCCCAACGATAATCCGGTCGGCGTCTGGTAACCGATCTTTCGAGGCAAAATCAACACGGTCATCAACGACGACCACATCAAAGCCAAGCCAGTTGCTAAGATGACATAATGCCTGACCAATGTGGCCTGCGCCAGCAATTAAAAGGGTGTGGCGGGGTTGGATGGGTTCTATAAAGGCGCGTACCGCGTCGTTTTTCGATCTTATAATTGAAGGGGTATTATCCTCAAGTAATTTGTCTAGTTGCTCTTCGATCTCGGTTTCCAGACCTTGATCTCCAAGAGCCCCGAATCTATGGCCGTGTGTTGAAACTAATAATTTCGACCCAATTTGATTTTTTGCCTCACTTTCTATTATGGTCGCAAACACAAGCGGGATTTTCTGATCGGAAAGTTCCCGAAGACGCGTGAAGATTTCCAATTCTAGTTCCGACTGAGGGATATCGATAAAAATCCTCATATTACCGCCACAGATTAGACCGTCGTCCCAGCCATAATCGCTGTTGAGTTGAAACTCGAGCAAACGTGGTTTTCCATCTTGCATGAGTTGAATAGCTTGTTGGCGTGCTTCTGCTTCAACACAACCTCCACCGAGCGTCCCGATATTCTGTAAATTGGGTAAGATCAATAGTTTCGATCCAGGTTTCTGGGGAGTTGATCCTTTAGTATCTACAACAGTACAATAGGCGCCAGTTTGGTTGTCTTCGATTAAGTCAACAATTTTGTCGTAAATTGCTTTCATAATCTGCTCCGTTGGGTAATTGCTCTTTTGACCAACCCTGTAAATTCTTCAAGTTGTTCGTTTGTCAGATGTAATGACGTAAACTTCTCCGCACCATTTTGTCCAATCTTCGCTGGCAAATTGAGGCATACTTCCGTATCGTTAGTTCCAATCACTGTCGCAACTGTCATAATCCGTTTTTTATCGAGAAGAATGGTATTTACAACTTCTGCGGTTAAAGTAGAAATTGTATGCAAAAAGTCAGTAGAGACGGATTTCTTGGGTTGATTCCTCACATGCGAACCCAATTTTACAATTTGGTTTCGACTCAGCAATTGATCGATTGGAATACCGCCCGCACGGCAATACTGGGGTAGCATATGGCACTCGTCATCGTTTCCGATAATTAATGATACAACATCCTCTACTGAAACACCAACCGCTTCTGAGATCCCTATTTTGAGATCTGTATTTATTAGGCATCCAGAAATCCCGATTACCTGTCCCAAATTTGCATTGATACTTTGATGGACAGATTGGACAATGTCAGAGGATGGATAAGTAGCAACCACAATTTTGGCTTTTGGAGCGTGTTGATGAATACCTTTGGTTTGATCTGTATTTGTAGATCCAACAGATCCGGCATATCCAAATTGGGAGGGCTTTTGCAGTTGATTGCAGTCAAACGGACAACACACTACAATTTCGGAGTCAGCCAAAATAGATGGATTTCGACCGGCTATCAACCGTACATCAGACCGCACAATGGACGCTATCCTTTTCAATTCAGTTAGTGTGAAGTTCGGGATGCCATGAACTTCGTCAACTAATGCAAGTTCCGTAACTTCCTTCAATCGACATATATGCTGAGCAATCAGCAATACAGTATTGTTTTGTCCGACGACGCTGACTTTCATATTTTCAGCCGCTTGATTTTTACTAAACACTTAAAATAAAAAATCTTACGTTGTAGTGGATTGACCACCCGTAAGATTTTCATTTTTAGATTGTCGGTATTTCTATTCCGAGTAGATACTTAGTCCCTGTTGTGGTATCGAATTGTTATTAATTAGTTTTTCTTTATCGAAAATGAAATCGCTCCGCTTCCTCCCAAGAACTTCTTTATCCTGTTGGGTTTCACGAAAATACTGAGGCAAGGTAATGCCCGTCATTTGGATGGCATCTTCTGGGCATGCTTCAACACAGTAACCACAGAAAATACAGCGAAGCATATTAATCTCGAATAACTTGGGATGTTTCTCCCGCTGGTACCCTTCTCCTGTTTGCCATCCTTCTGGGGCAGGTTCAGCTTCGATAGCAATGCAATTGGCGGGACACGCTGTTGCACAGAGAAAACAGGCAACACACTTTTCATTTCCTTGATCATCGACAGTTAACTTATGTATTCCGCGATAACGATCATTCCGTTCCTCAATACTTCTTTGATCCTCTGGATATTGATAAGAAGTGCTCCGTTTACTTCTTGGAATATGCTTGATAGTGGTGAATAGTCCTTTAATAAGTGCAGGGATGTAAAGCCTGTCCCAGAATGACATCTCTTCAGATAGATTTTTCATAACTATAATTTTTTATCTTAAGTTTCGTTTTGATTGTTAGTGATTTTCATATTAGCACAGCATCAACATTAGTGTCAAGTCATACTGATTGGAGGTCCATACTGACTGGAGTGTCAAAGTAGCAATTGAGCTATGTTGAAGAGCAATCGCGGTCAGTAGAGATGAGAGGTGTGTGTGCCAATTTTCTCTTGAATCTAGTTGCGAAATGTGTTATATTGTGGCGTCCAATCGGACGGGGTGTAGCGCAGTCCGGTTAGCGCATCTGCTTTGGGAGCAGAGGGTCGGAGGTTCAAATCCTCTCACCCCGATCTTGAGTCTGCGCCCGTAGCTCAGTGAATAGAGCAACTGACTTCTAATCAGTAGGTCGCAGGTTTGAATCCTGCCGGGCGTGCCATTTTTTTATCTTGGTGGGTGTAGCTCAGGGGTAGAGCGCCTGACTGTGGATCAGGTGGTCGTGGGTTCAAATCCCATCATCCACCCTTTTTCGATGAGCGTCCGTGGCTCAATTGGATAGAGCAACAGACTTCGGATCTGTAGGTTGGGGGTTCGAGTCCCTTCGGGCGCGTTACTAGTTTACTTTTAAGGCTTGAATCTGTTGAATTGTTTAGGAAGCTTGATCGGGCGTGTGTTGGAATTGGTAGACAAGGCAGACTTAGGATCTGTTGGGGTTTCCCCCGTGGGGGTTCGAGTCCCTTCACGCCCATCACTATATATTGAGAGCCGGATTTATTTTTAGAGGAGTAGCTATTGAAGGTTGAAGTTGAACACTTAACTTCAAGTAGTGTTCGGTTGCGGATCGAAATCCCACCTGAAAAAGTCGATCAGGAACTCAACCGCAACTACCAAGAATTAAGAAAAAGTCTTTCCATCCCTGGTTTTCGTAAAGGTAAAGTGCCTGTCAATATGATCAAATCCCGCTTTGCCGACCACGTAAAGGCTGATACCATTCAGCGGCTTATTCCTTCTGCCCTAGAGGAAGCAATCGTTCAAGAAGGCCTTGCTCCTGTTGGCGATCCAGATTTTGAGTTGGATGATGTCGAGTTAGAAAACGGGAGGTCTCTCAATTTTGCAACTGTTGTCAGTATTAAACCGCAGATTGATATGCCAGATTATAGTACGCTTAAAGTTGACAAGTCCCCTGCAAATGTAGAGCGTGAGGAGGTTGACAAATACATTGAACAGCTTAGGAATCGAGACGCCAGTTTTGTCCCTATTGAGGTAGATCGCTCGGTTTGTGAGGATGATTGTGTTCGAATCGATTGGGAAAGTTCAATCGAGGGACAACCTATCGAAAATGGATCTGGACAAGATAGCGATATTGAGCTTGGAAAAGAATCCTTTCATCCAGACATTGAAAGTGCGATCGTCGGAATGGAAGTTGGTGAGTCAAAGACAACGGAAGTTGCATTTGAAGACGAATCAGATGACGTTGATGAACCAACTCTCACAACTTTCGATTTCACCCTCAAAGCCATTACTGAAAAACAACTACCTGAACTTGATGATGCTTTTGCTAAGAGTCATGAGTATGAGAACTATGATCAGATGTATGCCGAGATCTGGAATGATCTGGTTGAAGAAAAGAAGAGGCTTCGACGGTTAGAACAACAGCAAGAAGTCACGGATCAACTTATAGAGATGATCGATCTTGAGGTTCCATCGTCGATGGTTGATCAATACGTTGAGCAATCGATCAAAAATATTGAGCAACAATTAAAGCGCGACGGTCAAACGGCAGAAGAAGCTGACATTAACCTCTCGACTCTTCCAGAGGAACTTCGTGAGTCAACCATTAAGCAAACCAAATTAAATTGGATATTTGATAAGGTTGCTGAGAATGAAAATATCTCGGTTACCGATGACGAATTAGATCTCAATGTGCGCTCCGTAGCACGACAGCAAGATCGGGATCCCGAAAAGTATCTCAGCTTGTTGCGGGCAAGTAATCGTTTGGATTCCTACAGAAACGAGCTGAGATACCAGAAAATTTGCGACTTGCTTATTGAATCGGCATCAGAAAAAGAGAAGCTTATTATCACATGAGACCTCGTGCGAGGAAAGTTGCGGGATGAATCTGGTTCCCATCGTTATTGAACAAACAAGTCGTGGCGAGCGTTCTTATGATATTTACTCACGACTTTTAAAGGAAAGAATTGTTATGGTAGGCTCACCTATAGATGATGTGGTTGCAAATAGTGTGGTTGCTCAATTGCTTTTCCTTGAGAGTGAGAACGCCGATACAGATGTTGTTCTGTACCTGAATACTCCGGGTGGATCCGTTAGTGCAGGACTTGCTATTTATGATACAATGCAGTATATTAAACCGGATATCCAAACTTGGTGTGTCGGTCAAGCCTACAGTATGGGAGCTGTTTTACTCGCTGGGGGGGCGCCTGAAAAGCGATACGCCTTGCCACACTCGAGTGTTCTCATTCATCAACCTATGGGTGGTGTTAGTGGGCAAGCTTCTGATATCAGTATACACGCTCAAGAGATCCTCAGAATCCGGAAAGAACTGTATTCGACGTTGGCTCAACATAGTGGTCAAGACGAGGAAAAAATAGAGACTGATGCAGATCGGGATTTCTTCATGAATGCGGAAGAGGCACGCGAATACGGTCTAATTGATCATGTGGTGGCACGCCGGCCTACTGAAGATGATGATAGTCATAACTGATTTTTAAGGGATCGTTATTGATATTATGTGGGTAAGTTAGATACGAGGTTGCTATGAGTGATGATAGTGTTGCATGCTCCTTTTGTGCGAAAGTAAGGGAAGAGGTTTTTAAGTTGATCGCTGGTAAGCCGGGTGTCTTCATATGCAATGAATGTATCAATGTCTGTATTGAAGTGTTAGATGAGTATCGTTCGGAAGATCAAGCGGACTCATCGCTAGCAGGAGACTTTCAGCTTCGTTCACCTGCTGAGCTTAAAGCTCAACTTGACGATTATGTCATTGGGCAGGATAAGGCTAAGCGAATTCTTTCGGTAGCAGTATACAATCATTACAAAAAGATCAAGTATCAAGATCAGTCTAGTATTGAACTTGAAAAAAGTAACATTCTGTTAATAGGACCAACTGGCACTGGTAAGACTCTGTTGGCTCAAACACTTGCAAGAATCTTGAATGTTCCGTTCGCTATTACAGATGCTACAACGCTTACGGAAGCTGGCTATGTTGGTGAGGACGTTGAAAACATTATATTGAAACTTCTGCAGGCAGCAGATGGAAACGTTGAACGTGCTGAAAAGGGGATCATATATGTTGATGAGATTGATAAGATTACTCGCAAATCCGATAACCCGTCTATTACACGGGATGTATCGGGTGAAGGTGTTCAGCAGGCATTGCTGAAAATCCTTGAAGGGACAGTTGCTAATATTCCACCGCAAGGTGGTCGAAAACATCCTCATCAAGAATGTATCGAAATAGACACCAGTAAAATTCTGTTTGTTTGTGGTGGAGCCTTTATTGGACTTGAAAAGATTGTTGAGGAAAGAATAGGTAGGAAGACGATGGGGTTTGGTGCTCAGGTTAAGAGCAAAGAGAGTGTAAAGCTTGACGATTTCCTAAAGGAAGTGACAGCAAGAGATTTAATTAAATATGGTTTTATTCCTGAGTTTGTAGGACGTTTGCCAGTCGTGGCATCACTTCATGAACTGGATGAATCTGCTTTAGTTCGAATTTTGACGCAACCTAAAAATGCGCTTGTGAAACAATATTCACAGCTTCTTGAATACGATAACATTAGTCTTCGTATCACAGATGATGCGAAGACTGCAATCGTTCGGGAGGTGATGAAGCATGGAACAGGTGCTCGCGGCTTGCGTTCTGTTCTAGAAAACCTGATGTTGGATACCATGTTTGAGATTCCATCTCTCGAAGGTGTTAGTGGGTGTGTTATTACGCATGATTCTGTTGTTAAGGGCGAACGGCCTCAGCTAATTAGTCACGATGAAGTAAAAAGCGCATAATGTGAAGCAAGGAGTTCATACAAGATGAAATCTGATTCAGCGATTGAAGTTCGTGATGCCAGTTTTACTTTGCCAGTTATTCCATTACCTGGGAAAGTTATATTTCCAGGTTTAAATACACCTCTTAACGTGGTTAGAGAGACCGGTGTTTTGGCTGTCAAATATGCCCTTGATACAGATCGAGTTGTTCTCTTATTGAATCAGAAGAATAAAGACACGGAAAGTCCAAGCATGGAAGATTTTCATGCTGTCGGTACAATTGCTGATGTTGTTGATTCATATGATCCCGGTGATGACTCAATTCGGATTGCAGTTGAAGGCAGTAGTCGTGGGGAAGTCCTAAAACTGGTTGAGGATAATGGCTTTTTCTCAGCCGAAGTGTGTGTTCCCGCTGAGGATTCATCGTCTTCAGATGACGCGAGTTCGCTTATGCGAAAAGCTATTAAGCTCCTTGAACGATATGTTCGAATAAGTAAACAATCATCTTCAGAAGCTCTTGTCATTGTGCGGAAAGAAGTAGATCCTGGCAAGCTAGCGGACTATATTGCAAGTTTAATAATAGGTAGTCAAAGTGAAAGACTACAGCAGGTTCTTGATACTATTGATCCGATTGAGCGCATCAGGTTAGTGAATCAATTTCTTGATGAGGAACTTGATATACTTGAACTAGATCGAAAAATCGACTCTAAAGTCCGAAAATCGATTGAAAAGACGCATAAAGAGTTCTACCTTCAAGAAAAGATGAAAGAAATTCAAAAAGAGCTTGGGCGAGGTGATAACCCTTCTGAAATTGAGGACCTACGGGAACAAATCGAAAAGGCAGATATGTCTGAAGAGGCGAAAGAAAAATCTGAAAAGGAACTCAACCGTCTCCAGCAAATGCCGCCTATGTCTGCTGAATTTGGTGTCATTCGCACTTATCTCGACTGGATTCTTTCGCTTCCATGGGATAAACGGACAACTTCAAAATTTGATATTCAACAGGCTGAAGAAATTCTTAATGAGGATCACTACGGTCTAGAGAAACCTAAAGAGCGAATTCTTGAATATTTGGCGGTAATGAAACTTGTTGATAAGGTTAAGGGGCCGATTTTGTGTTTTGTCGGACCACCTGGAGTCGGTAAAACGTCGCTGGGAAAATCAGTTGCGCGGTCAACAGATCGAAACTTTATTCGTATGTCGCTCGGCGGTGTGCGTGATGAATCAGAGATTCGCGGTCATCGTCGAACTTATATTGGATCAATGCCTGGAAGGATAATTCAGGGTATATGTGATGCAAAATCAAAGAATCCTCTCTTCTTACTCGACGAAGTTGATAAGATGGGGAGTGATTTTCGAGGAGATCCAGCCTCTGCGCTCCTTGAGGTGCTTGATCCTGAACAAAACGATACTTTCCGTGACCACTACCTTGATACTGCTTTTGATTTGTCTGAGGTTATGTTTATCACAACTGCAAATACGAAGATGTCGATTCCTCCTCCGCTACTCGACAGGATGGAAATCATTGAGTTAGCCGGTTATACTGAATACGAGAAGAGTAGAATCGCAAATCAATTTTTGATTCCAAAGCAAGTTGAATCGCACGGCCTTAGAAAGGATTCTGTTAGTTTTTCTGACACCTCTATCAGCGAAATCATTAATAAGTATACACGTGAAGCTGGGGTGCGAAATCTGGAACGGGAAGTTACAACTGTTTGCAGAAGAGTAGCGAAAAAAATTGCAGTGGGCAATGACAAATCTGAACAATTTCCGGTTGATTTAGACAACCTAACTGACTATCTTGGTCCAGAAAAATTTACTCGGAGAAAGGCGGAAGAGCACGACGAGATTGGGGTTGCAACTGGTATGGTTTACACGCAGGTGGGAGGTGATATTATTGCAATTGAGGCAACGACAATGCGTGGCAAAGGTGATTTAACCTTGACAGGACAACTGGGAGATGTGATGAAGGAATCTGCACAGACGGCGCTTGCGTACATCCAATCTCGTTCCGAATCCCTTGATTTGCCTGATGATTACAACTTTAGTGACAACTCAATCCACATTCATGTACCTGAAGGAGCAGTGCCTAAAGAAGGTCCGTCTGCAGGTATTACCATTGCTACAGCCATGATCTCTGCACTGACTGGGAAGGAAGTTCGAAGTGATATCGCTATGACGGGTGAAATTACCCTGCGTGGTCGGGTACTACCAATTGGGGGATTGAAAGAAAAGGTGCTTGCTGCTCACCGGAATAACATTGGTCATGTGATCATCCCAGAAGAAAATGACAAGGATTTATCTGAGATCCCAGAAGAAATTCGAGGTGGATTGCGCTTTCATAAAGTCGATCACATGACTCAGGTGCTCGATCTTGCGTTTAGAAAAAGCAATGCGTCTGGACAAGTTTCTTCAAATTAGCCGCCTCATCAAACGGCGCACTCTAGCAAATGAAATTTGCAACCGTGGTGGTGTTGCTGTCAACGGCCAATTAGCGAAATCTGGCAAGAAGGTTTCGTCAGGCGACCGACTGGATATCGATCTTGGAGAAAACGAAACATCAAGTTATGAAATACTGGAACTCCCTTCCACCAATGTTTCAAAAAGCAAAGCAGCATCCTTGTATCGTACGATCTCCGAAAGCTAACCGATTGTTGGTCCCATCTCCAGTTTTCAATCTTAGCGTTATTCTATGATTAGGGTGCGTCCCTTTCGTTTTCTCCAGATTATCTCTGTCCAGATTTGGTTCTGTTACTTTTTTTTAATTTCCAGTTTACTCCATGCTGCTCCATCATTTCAAGTACTTCATTCTGACTCTAATACCTTGACGGTTGAGTTTCGTCTCCCAAAATCCGATCAGCAAGTTTCATTCTCGCAGCTCATCGGTACTCCGGTTGGATCTAATCCGAAAGTAACAGTTACTTCCTTAAAATTGGTTGGTTCATCTGACACTAACGCTACTTCCTCATTGACTGCTGTGAGTGTTACTCCGGTTGGAATGATTCGCGATCAACATATTGCACAGATTGAGGTTCGACCATTTCATGCGAGTCAAATCTACGAAATCTTGCAGTTCCGGATCGATTTCGATTCGCCCTCAATTATTCGCATCACTGATAGAAAATCTCCCCATTTTGAAGATTTTTTCCGATCAAATTTACTTAATTATTACCAAGCCTTGAATTGGCGTATCGTGCCGCAACCTATCCATGCAGCTCCAGCGAGGCCATCAGTTGAATCTCCAAGATACAAAGTCATGATTAAAAAAACAGGACTCTATAAAATTTTACCTTCCGACCTAAGTAATATTGGTATTGACCTGAGAACTGTGGATCTAAGAACGATCAGAATCGAGAATCGTGGGCTTAAAATTGGTGCGCATGCGATTGATCAAAATCATAATGGTCATCTTGATGGTAGAGATGGCATTGTGTTCTATGCGCAGAAGCTTATTAACAATAAGTTTACTGATGAAAACGTTTACTGGTTGAGTTGGAATAGTGATGATCCATCAATCCCAATAGATTTGATTGACGTAGCACCCAAGGATAAGAACGCCAAAGTGCCAATAGCATTTAAAAAAGTTGAACATTTTGAGAAAGATTATTTTCACGATCCACTTGTAGAGGTGAAATCTGAGTTCATAGATCACTATTTTTGGATGCGCTTCACTGGTGGTGAGAATACAAAAGCGCGTGAAAAAAACATTCGAATTGATTTACCGTATGCTATTCCCCGGACCAAGATTTCTAGGCATGCTGAGTTACGGATTAAGTTTCAAGGGATATCTACCAGAAGTAACGCCTCTCATCGAGCATGGATACGATTGAGTGGAAAGAGCTTGGCACCACCCGTTGAGTGGCGAAAACAGGGCGCCCCGCTTTTAATTCGTCAATTCGATCAAAACTCCATTTTGCATCACGATTCACCAAACTTCTTAAACGTTCTTGCTGGAGATAATAACCATACTCCGCTAAGTAAGGTAGACTTTTATCTGGATTGGTTTGAGCTTGATTACTGGCATGCTTTTAGAGCCCATCAAGGAAGACTCGAGTTTAATTCTGAGACCGAACCTCGGACTATTGGAGGAACAACCAGATTTCAGATTGATGGTTTTCTCGGAGAAGAAATTGATTTATACCAAATTCGAAAAGGTAGTTTAAGCGCAAAACTCCATAATATGTGGATTGACGAACTTCAGGGAAACAATTACCGTGTTATTTTTGAAGACCGGGTTGGTCAACCTACAGCCTATTTCGCGATAGATCGTGCTGCTTATTCTTATATTGGCGAGTTGGTGCAGGCAAAACCTTCGGACTTAAAGAATCCAACTAACCAAGCGGATTACATTGTTATTAGTCACAGCAATTTTTTCGACAGCATTCAGCCCTTAGTCAAATATCGTGAATCCCAAGGAATGAAAGTTAAAATCGTGGATATTGATATAGTATATGATCAATTCAGCCATGGCTTATTCAATCCACATGCAATTCAGAAGTTTTTGCGATATGCGTATGTAAACTGGCGAAAGCCTGCTCCTGCGTTTGTGCTATTAGTTGGGGACGCTCACTGGGATTACAAGAGATCAATCGTTGAAGTCTATCGTAGGGACTACAATACTAAATATAATCTTTATCCTATCTTTGTACCAACTTTTCACGGCTGGTCTCCGGAAAGTGGTGAGACTTCAATGGACCATCGTTTTGTTCTGCTAAGCGGTGAGGATTCATTGCCGGATATGTATATAGGCCGTTTGGCCGTACAATACCCACACGAACTGGACGAGGTCGTTAAGAAGATTATTAATTACGAGAAGAATTTGAAACGTGGGCCATGGCAGGGAAGAATAGTTGAGGTTGCTGACAACGAAATCGATAATCCAGGGCAAGATGATATCTTCGAAAAGACTCGCGAAGATCTAATTCAGAACGTAATCCCTGTTTCATATGATACTAAAAAGGTTTATCTTCGGGAGATTGTAAGTCCATTGCGAACGAATAAGATTATTATGGATTCAATCAACGAAGGAGTGCTTGTTCTTGAGTACGCTGGACACGGCAGTACCCAGACCTGGGCAGATGAGGCTATCTTTCGGATAGAAGATGCACGAGCACTTCGGAACAAGTATCTTCCATTTATTCTTGCCACCACCTGCCTTAACGGTCAATTTGACAAACCGCTTCAGTTTGGTCAGTATTGTTTAGTAGATCAGTTTATATTTAGTGAATATGGCGCTATCGCTTGTCTAAGTGCAACCAGACTCACTTACGGTAGTGCAAACGCTGAATTTGACATAGAACTTTTCCAGGCCATGCTTAGCGAGAACCACAAGACGCTAGGATCAATTATTGCTACAGCTAAAACTCGATTCATCAGTAATGCTTCAACGCGATGGATTCCTGGTGCGGAACAGTACACGCTCTTTGGTGATCCCGCAACACGGCTTGCTATACCGGAATTGAAAGTTAATGTTGAATTGCAAGAGTTGGTAGTCGATCCTGATAAAGAGTTGATAGTTCGGCGGAATTCAATCGGTCGCGGTCTCTTGAATCCGTTAGGGGAACTTGATTTCAAAATTGATACCGGTTTCAACACAGGGAACATGAAGGTGTCTGCGAATTTTCCAGCCAGTTCTAAGGATCAGCTATTCATCAGGGAACGAGACAATATTACGGTTTGGCAGGGAGAGTTTGGTGATGTTCGCATTTCAATCCCAAGAGGAACTTCGTTTGGTGAAGGGGCTGTTCGTGCAATTGCATATAACGAGGATTACACAGCAATTGGAGGCAGTCGCTTTTGGATTCATCAGCCGATTATTTATGATATCCGCGAAAATATGGATCATCTTGTTACCAATACACTCGATCTTCAAGCTCAGATTGTTGATAATAAAGGAGCAGATGGCATTGAATCTGTAAAAGTAGTTTGGAGTGACACCCAGAATTTCGTAGACAACACTTATCGAATGATTCCTGATCCAAATCCTCCTGGTTCGACAGTAAGGAATGGAACATGGTATCGAGTTGAAAAACCGATCCCTCTGCCAAAAGGGGGGCGGGTCGTTCGGTATACAATCCATGTTAAGGATGTATCTAACTATTCAATTAGTTCAAAACGCAAAATAGTAGAGGTTCCCGAAGGAGCAAACCTCGCCGTTGCATCCTCCGCCGATCAAATCGCACCAATCCGTTACCGCTACTCCACCGAGCTTAGGAAACACACATTAATTGCTGACATTGTTAACGATGGCGGTAGACCTGTTGATACGGCAATTGAGGTCTGGTTTTCAGAAGGAGACGCTGATAAGAATGCTGATCAGCAGATTGATCGGGACGCTGCTACGTTAGGATATGTAAACATATTGCCGAATGATTGGAAATCTGGTACAAGGAGTCTCCAAGAAGCCACGGCCGTCTTGGTGCTGAATACACCTCTCTCTACCGGATTGCACAAAATATACGTTTTTGCCGATCCGGAAGCCCCTGAAGACGATCACAAAGATTTTATCACGGGTAAACTCGATGAACCACGTTCTTTTGATAACAGATCGTTCGCAATTTTCATTGTGAACGAATTTACCCTTAAGGCGAATGAACCTTTAATAGCTCGGAGTATAGACCACGTTTTTAGAGCCAGTTTTGAGGCTGATGCGCTGGCGGGTGTTCCTGCAATCTCAATATCTGTTGATAGGGTTATCCTACCGAGATCGTTCCAACCAGGTTTGTTTCCTGCACCAACACCTCGATTAATCAATTTGGTTAAGGCTGTCTCCGATTCGAGTTATAGTGCTTACAAGATTGATTTACTGTCTAATAAGGCATACCTGACTAAGCCTACACAAGTTGATTTGTTGTTGAGCTTGGATAATCTCCAGAGTAAAATTGGGAGCAAATATGGATGGTATCCCGACATGGCTGATCATTATGAGGAGTTTAAGGCCGCGCTAAATCGGGAAGTGGAATCTATTTCTGTGTACAGGTGGAAGGCGGATATTAAAGCATGGCAACGCATAGATTCTAGAATAAAACGAGATACCGAGATCCCAGACGAACACGGGAATTTCCCTGTTTTTAGGGAGAAATTTGTTACGCCCGCACGAGCAGACAACCAAAATTTGTCCAAGGCAAGTAAGTCACAAATTCACATAGATCCAAACCTAACGCCAATTGGTCAGTGGGTGGTCCTCTTCTTAAATAGGCATTCGTATGAGGTCTTAATTAGGCCGAAGGGATCAAATATTATCGAGAAACTTGGACAAAATGGATATGTTAATAGGACCTTCAAAGACGAGATCCTTGGTCTTGAACTGAGTATTAATGATGTTGGCAGCGGCCAGGAATTTGAATTTGGAGATATTCTTGTTTTTGAAACTGAAGTTAACATCAATGGACAAGTGCAAGTCAATTCATTACGTAAAGAGAATGCTGGTAATGGTATAGGATACGCAAATGTTAGCAAGGACTATCCTGAGGAATTTCGTTCCGGAGATTGGCTGATTTTTTTCACTCAGCATGATCGGTTTGAAATACATGACAGTCTTAACACACCTATTCGGTATCTGCATGGTAGTCCAGTTGTTGGTAGAGTCAATCAGCCGCTTGTTTTGAAGGCTATAGGTATTGACTTACTTGTCAATTCAGGAGATAAACCGTTCCAACTTGGTGATAAAATGAAGTTTAGCACTTCTATGGTTGGAGTGATATCAACCGAAGTGACCGAACTGGCACCGCTTACATTGTCGTATAATACAGATAAAGTACCGCCGAAAATAAATTTGTGGGTAGATGGCGAGGAAAAGGAACCGGAGAGTCAAATCGAACCACGCCCAGAGATCTCGATGTTGCTGCAAGATGTGAATGGAATTGATGTTGATTCCTTTTCAATCCAACTTAGCAAGGACGAGGGGCCGTTTGCTGAGGTTAACGATTTCAAGATTGCTAATAAAGACAATCCGGCTATCATTTCAATTGAATACGAGCCGATCTTGTTTATTGGACGCTATCTATTCCGTATTCGGATAAAGGATCTGAATGGAAATAAGCTCGGCGGGGATTTCACGGAATTTTTATATCACGTTGATGAGAATCCAGATCTTTACCCACCGAAAATAGATATGTATGTTAATGATGTCCACTTTGTAGATGGGATGGTGCTGCGGGAACAACCGAAGTTTGATATAGAAATTAATGATGACAAGGGTATCGAATCAAAAACGATGAAACTTTTCTTTGGTGTTGAGGGAAGTCAACTTGAAGAACTCACTCTCAAAAGTTTTGATATTATCTTTGATCCGACCATTCCAACACAAGCGAATATGCATTTTGCACCGGATATACCAAACGCTGACTATCAAATTCGTGCTACAGTCCAAGACAAAAGCGGAAACCTCGCAGAATCACCTGCCATTCACTTTCAGATTGATGAACCTATTAAAGTTAGCAGGATACTCAATATACCAAATCCGATCAAAAATCAAACCTTTTTCACCTATGAATTGACGCAAGCTCCCTATTCAGTGGAGGTAAAAATTTATACTGTTAGTGGTCGTTTAATTCGTACAATTTCTGATGCATCGGCTAAACGTGGCTATAATGAACAATACTGGAACGTCCGAGACGAAGATGGTATACGGCTCGCTAATGGTACTTACTTTTACAAAGTCAGGATTCAGATTAGGAATCAGTACCTTGAAAAAATTGAGCGGTTGGCTGTTCTGCGTTAGTTTTACTTCAAGACAGCTAGTAGCTTTTTTGCTATAGCTACTTTATCTTCTATCTCAGCAATGATTACAACGATATACCGTCCATTTTTGATAAGCTGACCTTCTTCATTCCTGCCATCCCATTGTTCTACATTACTTCCCTTCCAACGCTCAGCCTTATCGAGTAAAGTTTTGACATGCTGATCAATCATATCAAAAATCTCAATTGTGACTTTTACAATACCATTTTTAGGAGTATTAATGAAATATGTAATTGCCAAACGATTCGTTTCCGGTGAGTAGTAAATAGGTGGATTGATCTCAACCTTGTCGATTTGGAACTTGCTCGCCCAATCTATTTTCTGATCTACTTCCATTATAGCGAAAACACCAAAATGATTGACGTTGGCAAAAACAGTTTGCATGCCTAGATCAGTGTAACTACTAACCCAAACCCATGTTTCTTGGAAGGAGTCCCAGAAATGGAAATGGAGTTTTGACGGATCAAACTCTGTATCAATTATACGATTATAATGGAAAGTGATCTTCGCTGATTTCTTGAGTGTTACTTCAGCAGGTCGTATATCAATAACGCTTGATGCGCGTTGTGCGTTCATCGTCGCACCTGGTGATTGTACTACTGCAACCTCAATCGTATGTGCGTTGTCAAACGACTCTCGCGGTATGTCAATAGCAAGTCCGGCAGGGCTCTCAAGTCTACCACCGGAGTCACCAATTGTCTTGGAAATTGATGTGACTTCAATTGGTACGGATGTGCTGACACTCCCCGTTGCAGCCATGATTTTTCCTCGTCCAACAAAGGTTGCTTCAAATGTCGCATCTCTAGTTATGCGACCTAAATTCCCAAGTAGTCTCCACACCGGTTGAACGGCAATTTCATTTTTGAATGCATCGTATCCAATGGCAGAAAGTTGAGATCTACCGCCGGAGATAAAAGTATATGGTGGTTCAAGTGAGGCCCCCTCATTATGAATGCGAATATTGAGCCTATCAAGTTCTCCGGGAATGACCTTTACTTCTGCTATACTTTTGAGATTGCCGTTTAGGGTAGCCATGATTTTACCCTCACTTACTGTTGTTGCTTTCCACAAAAAGGTTTGTTGGTTAACTGCTGACAAGTTTTTAGGTTGCTTGAATCCAGTAACCTGCCAATCAGCCAAAAAATCTGTAACATGATTTCTATACCTATCAAAACCGAGAAGCTGAAATTCAGCTACTTCACCGGCAGAGATAACCAAATTGTCAGGAACAATTTGCAGCGAAGTAATGTTACCAGCTGTAACAGTGACTTCTGCGCTGGCTTCAACCCTACCAGATTTAATCGTGACTTGGATGGTACCGATCTGAGTAGCTGTATAAGTCCCAGTTTGCGATATCTCGCCGATTGGTTTTGATAACATCCACTTTGGTTGATCGGTTAGGACTGATAGATCAATGATATTTCCGAAGACATCGAATGCGGTTAATTCGAAGTTTTGCGTTTCACCTGCACGTAGCGTTAAACTTCTTGGCTCTAGGTCTATATCAGCAAAATAGCCTGTCAATAATTCAATTTCAATCTTGGGTGAGGATATATTGTTATCGGATTTTGCCAATATATTTATCATGCGATCGGCTGGCAGTGTTTCGGGTGCGTGATATGTCCAGGCCTTTTTCACCTTTTCTACACGTCCGATTTCTGGGATAGTTACCATTGTTAGATTTTGATTGATTTTCGGTAGTCGGTTTCCTTGAGCGTCTCTTCCAACCAATGAGATCTGGATTGAATTTCCAGCTGATACTTGTTTCGCTGATGGTATAGCCTCGAGAAAAGCCAAATCTCCAATCTCGGAGAGAATTATGACGTTTGCGTTGCCTATAATCCCATTAATACTAGCTATAACCAACCCAGTGACCGATGTATTGGAGTTGGTTTTAATAGGTGTAAAAACTCCTGAGTTGGTGATCTCACCAATTTTACCTTCTATCGACCAATTCGGTGAATTTAGCTTATTGTCAGGGATTATATTTCCATAAGAATCAAGGCCAATGTACGTGAATTGCCTCGGTTGTAATATACCACTTGAATCTAGCAAGATCGAAGTTGTCTCCGGAATCAGGCGTAACATGGCAAGATCCTCGTTAACAATACGAACAAAAATTGATGTGGAGATATTACCGGTTGAAGTGATAATTTCTATTAGACTGTGGTCTACTATAGTTGAACGGAACCAGGATACATTTTCCCTTGTGGAGTAAACGTCCCCTTGACCGCCCACTTTCCAGTTGGCCTTAATAACCTCCTCGTCCATTAAGGCAACGAGGAGAAGTTTCGCTCCAGCCTTCAGAAGCAAAGGATCTTCAGTCGTTCCAAGCCCTTTAATCGGTTGATGTGAACTTGAACTTCTGAACTCAATTCGAAGACTACCACCCACTTCCGAAGAGAGAATATGAATATCAACAATACTGGCAATACCCTTCTCTAGAGCCTGAATTTGGAAATTCCCGACGGAAGTCGGCGAAAACTTGACAAGGTCATCTTTGATTTCAAAATTGCCGAGTGCTGGATGAACAGACCATTTCGGAGTTACTATGACCGAATTGTTGTTTTTATCAAAACCTAAAGCTTTAAATCGAATGACGTCTTTAATATCAGCTTCGAACTTGTTATCAAGGTTCTGAATCTCCAATCTTGCAAGCGGCATGGCTTTTACGGTAACTTGCGCTGTAGATGAATACTTCCAGTTAGGCCCACTTCCTATGCCAATGACTTGAATAGTTTTGCCAATTGCTGCATCTTGATTAACTGTTAGCCAACCATCATCACTGATCAGCCCTTCGCCGATTATTTTCCATACTGGTTTTGTTTCGACTAGGTGTTTCTTAAGGTCTTGGGTGATCAAATGGAATTGGAAACTTGCGCCGGGGAATAAGTTGATTTTATCCGGTTCAACTTGAACTTGAACTACTTGATTTGTAGATACATAATGTCGGATCTGTGCTCTAGCTACTAAGTTCGCTTCATCAATGGTTGCAATCACTTCTCCTACTTGGTCGAGATTGATATCTGTTTTGGGACTAAAAACACCACTAGTCGAAATGATACCTACGTCTCCAATGACATCCCAAGCTACCGGTATTTCAGGCAATTTAGTGCGGTTTCCATATAGATCAAACGCTATCAGCCTAAATTGGGTATTATCAGTTTCATTTCCTTTATTGATAACTTGGTTAGGTTCGAGTTGGGAAAAGATTGGACGATTTGGCACAACTTCGATTGAAATGCGTTGAGATGGTAGAACGGGATTCCCAGGTATCTGTGCGATAATTCGTCCTGTTCCAGTTTGGTTGGCATAGAAGATTCCGTCTGTTGAAATGTGCCCGATATTTTTCCCTGCGAATATTTCATAAGTTGGGCGGATGTATTGAATCTTTCCACTAGCTGTTTGGCCAAACGCTGCCAGTTGCAATTGATCTCCCGCACGTACAGTACTGTCACCGGTAACTTTCCAGCTGACAATGTGCGAGGCTATCGGTATAGATCTATTTAGAAATATTCTATCGGCTTTAACTGCCATTAATTGAGTGACACTCATGCTTCCATTTGTTGCTCGGACTTCGCCGGCCCCAGGGCTGCGGGCAACAAAACGTCCGTTGGCGTCTATGGTTCCTAATCCGGTTGAAACCTGCCAAAAAGCGGGAATTGGATGAATTTCTTTTTTTGTTAATTCTGCATTCCAAAAGATCGCGATCACATGAAAATCTTGTGTGTCACCGACTTGCAGTTCTATTGGTTCCTGAGGAATGATAATCAACTTTTCGGTTTTTAGATTCGGATTGGGCGGCATCGAAAACTTCATGGTCGGGACGCTGGGGATAGCAACCGTCATTGTCGCCACAGGCGTGAAATTTACTAAGCTAGGTGTTGGATCAGGTTTGATAAAGATTTGTGTAATTGCGTTGCGGTCGCCTATTTCTGCCTTAACCTTTGTTGTTTTTGCAGCCTTTGCTGTTAACTGCCCATTCTGATCAATGATGATAGCTTGGGGATTAATTGACCATGTCAATTGATGTTGATCGACAGGAACGGAATTTCCTGATGCGTCAAAGCCGGATATTGATAAATTATAGCTTTCACCGACTTGCATAGAAAGATAAGGAGGGTTAAGAACAAGTCGATCCAAAATTCCGGGTGTTACCTTAACCTGGACCTGAGTTGTAAGACCGACGTTTGTAGCGATGATAGTTCCTATTCCAAGACGTGTGGCGGTGAAGTTACCACTGGGATTGATGATACCTATGTCACCGTTTACTGACCATCTCGGAAGAATCTGCGTCCGCTGATTCTTCCGATCGAGACCGATAGCTTCAAAATTTTGAGATTCACCAACGGCAATAGTATAGCGTCCTATGATTTGATCAAAATTATTTAGTGTAATAGCTAAGCTCTGTGCTGGGCCGGGAACACTACTTTGTATAACAACAACGCCTTTACCGGCTGCCGCCTCTTGTCCATTTATCGTTTGGCCGTAAGACCATATGGTACCGTTGATTACGATATGGCCAAGAGTCTGGGAATTAGCTTGGTTAATTGATGTCATCAGCCCATCGGGGTTAATGACGCCAGCTGCTGTGTCAACAACCCATCTGTTATTTTGAATTGATACCGGGTTTCCCGCGACATCCCAGCCTTGTGCCACAAACTTATAAGTATATGTCATTTTATCGTTCGATACCGGCAGGTAAGAGATGAACGGATCGATTGTGATATTATGCAGATTATTTGGTATGACTATGGCTCGAATCGCTACCATCAGATTGAAAATTGTAGCCGAAATTTTTCCTTCACCCGCATTTTTTGCGATGAAAGTATTATTGCGAATAATTCCTAATCCGCCATCAACTGACCATATTGGATTAACTTCAACCTGATTTCCTCGCATATCTTTGGCGGTCGCCTTCAACTTTTGAACTTCGCCCGCGCGCAGTTTAATAGTTTCTGGTAAGATTTCAATTGACTTTAAATCTCCAACAACGACCTCGATCCCTATCGAAGCTGTCAAATTCTCATAAATGGCAGTGACCCGTCCGTTCCCGATTTTCTGAGCAAAGAGTATATTATTGGTTACCTCACCGATATTACCATCAACGTGCCAATGAATTCGGTTTATCAACATCTTGATTTTGTTGCCAAAGACATCGGCAGAGGTTACTTGAAATTCTCTTTTATCACCTGCAACAAGCACAATTTTCGGATGTGGATTTATTGACAATTGACTGGCGCCAGTAGGAACTAGTTTGATATTTATTGAAGCTTGGACAAGCCGGCCAAGTTCGTTAGATGAAACAAGCAACGTTGCTGACACCTGTCCGAATCGTTCAGCTTCCGTATGTGAATAAAATTTCCCATCCTGATCTATTGTGCCAATGCCGCTACTGACATTCCAAATTGGGTTTTTACCGTCAATATAGAATTCCTGTACGGAACCTACAGGAATTAACACCGGATCAACTTGTTTCTCATCAATTGAAAGCTGAATTTTGTCTCCAGACAAAGAGGGTGAAATTATCAGCGGATCAGCTTGGACTACAGTAATTTGACCATTTTTTTTAGATTGCAGGCCATGTGAATTAATAGCTGCAATTTGCCAATTAATGCTTTCACCATAGCTTTGATAGGTAATCGGATCGATTTGCCATGAATATCGATCTTTATGGGCACCAGTGGGTAAGAAATCCGTCTTACCAAATCGGTTGGATAACTTGAGTGAAATATTGTTAAAGCTTGAGCCCTGAATGTCAGCGGCGATTTGGATAGTGCCATTCGATTGGATTTCAGTTGGAGCACTAACATCGGAAATAATCGGCGGATTTGATGTGATTTTTGGAATTACGCTGAAGTGAAAATAGTCGTTCATCTTGCCATAAAGTTTTCCATCCAAACTCACATCTACACGATACACACCGGGTTGGGTTGTCAGAGGGAGAAGGAAATCAAAATAAAAAAAATCTTCTGGTAGCTCGTTAGTTATCTGATTGCTAGCAATGACAATTCCGTTTGGATCTTGCACAACCACGAAAGGAAAAACGAGTCGCGCACCTGAATAGTTAAACACACGCCATAGCTGATTGCCAAGGGTGTCTCGAATGTCGAACTCAACCTGTACCTCATCACCTGGATGATAGGTCTGAGAAGGTGTCGATGATTGCAACTTAAATGGTGAATTACCAGAATTACCAAGTGTATAGGTTCGAGGGTGATCAATCTGAAAATCATTAACCCGAAGTTCATAGGCATAAAGTTCTCCATTAAAATCAATAATATAACTCAGGTTGAACTGATAAATTAAATCAGGAATGAGTTGTAGTGTAGGGGAAGAGTCGCTAAAAGCAAGAGAGAAGGAATCAGTGTAAGCAGCATCATAGCCAATCTGATTCTCAATGATGTCGATGAACTCGTGAGAGACATTTGTTGACAGTACCTCGTTTAGAACCAGCACAGTATTTTCAGGGAGTTTAAACGCAAGGCTAGCAGTTGGCGTTTGTGAACCATCAAAAGTAACTGTATTCTGTATCTCTGAGATCTGCTTGTTCTGTAGTACAACGTAATGTAAAGCAATCGATCCCTTTATCACAATATGGTAGTTCCCTGGTGAAATTGAGGTTAGCAACTGACCATCGTTATTTAAAGTGCCAACATATCCAACTGCGCGTTTGCTAGCTCTAAAGTAAACACGGGCAGCAATAAGCGGCCCTAGGGAACCTACATACGGGTCTTTACCAATTGCTGAAACGGTTACTGGTACCGCCTGGTTAGTGAAAAGCGTTGCTTTTCCTGGTGCTGAAACATTCTTTATGATTAAAAAACTTTGGCGGATATTTCCAGAATCAAGGTCAGGTGATGCAACAATACTATAATTGCCATTCGTCAGATCGGCTTTCACCCTGCCATTTGAATCTGTGACAAAGCCAATGAGTCCATCAGCGCGTGGGCTTGGTGGGGAAATAGGTTCAACTTCATTATCCGGATTGAGCTCATTAGGAAAGATTTGAACTCGAACTGGAAAAATTGGTCTTCCGGTTTGATCAAGGACAGTTATTATCAATTCCGATTTGGCTATGGAATTGCAAAAAAAAACAATGAAAAGCGTAAAAGCCAATAGGTTCGGTTTATGCCCAATCATTACGTCTTTTGCGGTTTCTTTTTGGCGGCTGGAAATAAAATATTATTTAAAATCAACCGGTATCCCGACGAATGTTTATGGAGGTTAAGATTGGTAGGAATCCGTCCTTCACCGACCAGGTGCCGATAATCTTCTGGATCATGCCCAGCTAGGAAGGTGAAGGTGCCTTTGCCCAAATTTCCATGAATATACTTGGCATACTCAGTACCCTCGATTTCTGCAAGAATGGTTGTGGACTGATGGATGGTGTTCTTATTGAATGACGTTGTTTGACCGAGGTAACCGGAAATCCGGGCTTTGTGATTCTGCGTCAGCATTGTTGGAATGGGGTCGTGTTTAGCGGCAAATTCGAAGAGTATAAAATCCTCAACCCCAGAGAGCGGATTAAGCTCTGGCTGTGGGTTATCGATATTTGAAAACTCGTATCGATTCGGATTAGGATAAAGTTTAAAATCTTTGAAGGTGAATGTTTGATCGAATTTGAGTTTTGATTGATAGTTGGCTTTAACTGGTGTACCATCGATCTCAGGCGCGACGATGTCAATTCGACCACTATCAGCCGCCAAAGCAATATCAAGTGTTTCAGGTGCTGAACACATTGCAAATAAAAATCCTCCCCTCACGACATAATCTCGAATGAGTTTGGCAATATGACCTTTGTGTCGAGCGACACTGTTGAACCCCGATTTTTGAGCAACATCTTGGTACATCCGCACACGTTGTTGATACCATACCTGATCTCGAAAAGAGGCGTAGAACTTGCCGTATTGGCCTGTAAAGTCCTCATGATGAAGGTGTAACCAGTCGTATTCCTTTGCAAACAACACACCTTCTATGATCTCCTCATCCCAAACAGTATCATAGGGTATGTCCGCGTAATCCATGACGATTTTAACTGCATCATCCCAAGGATCCCGATAAGGGCTGTTGTCATGAGGGCGATAAACAGCAACCTTTGGGGCTTTCTCAAGCAAGATCTCATCCATGTTGCTGTTCTCGATTTCAGTCTGTATTGTCGCGTAATCAATATTGGATAATGACTCGAAATTTACCCCCATTTCGTATGATTGCTTTCGAATGTCTGGTGCATCTACCAACAAAAATGCACCACCACGATAGTTCAGTAGCCATTTCACACTGTATTCGCGTGGAGTTTCAAGGGTCCAGTAGGTAAGCCCGTATGCCTTGAGGTGATTTGTCTGTGATTCGTCCATCGGTACAAGAATCCATTGAGCAGGCAGAAGCGGGCTGAAAATCAGCAAAACTAGAAACCCAACTGTAATTTTTGTATACATTTTAAGGTACTTCTGATGTTTTCTGTTGCCTCTGGGTTTTCCGTTTTCGCCATGCCCTGACTCGTTCTTTGATCAAAGCCTCGTTAGCCTTCGATATCCTGAAGTTTAGCAGTGCTCGATGTGCTTCCACAAAAACTTTGAATTCCTCTGTTGAATGTGGGTCGGAGCTCTCTAATGTCTCAATTAATATTAGAATAATTTCATTAGGTGGTTCCTTTATTTCACCAAGAAGATATGCTGAATGGATTTGATCATCGATAATCTCGTCATTCAACTTTTCTTTTAAGAAATTTAACTTTGCGAGTTTGTCAAAGCCTTTTAACAGATCAATTATCTTACGATGATAATCGGCTTCCTTATCCTTGGATAATTTAAAAAGTAATTGAAGGACTCGTGTTCCCCATTTCGCTGAATGTTGGGTGCCAATATCGGCTAAAACAATAGCGGTATTTCTGACAATTCTGTGGTTGGTGCTTTTTTGCGCGTCAAGTAATGTGGGAGCTGCAGCAGAACCTATCCTCTTAAGGGCCTCTATGGTGTTCACTTGTACTTTCTGGCTGGGATCTCCTAGGGAACGCACCAAAGCTGATAAGATTTTGTCAGCTTTGATTTGATCTATAGTTTTAACGCTGAGACTATGAAAATCAGCTAATGCCAGGGCTGCCGCTGCTTTGACATCTTCGTTGATGTCTTGATCTAGAATACGTCTGACTTGATTCAGAACATCATCCTCCTTGTTTTGTTGTGAAATCTTTACGATCGCCCGGACAGCGCTTGCTCTGACTTCTCCGGATGAATCATTCAGTGCCTCTTTTACGGTTGGCATGGCTCTTTCAGCTTCCTGACCGATTTCACCAAGTGCCGTGATAGCAGCGGTACGAACATCATAATCTTTCAAGACACTAACCGTCAATTGCGATACGATCAACTCAGCAGGTTCTTTAATCTTACCTAAAGCCAGTGCTGTTTTCTGACGAACCTGTAGATTGCTGTCACTGAGTAATCCAATCAGATTCTTTGTGAGAAGTAGTCTATCCTTACTCTTTGCTGATTTTCCAATTTTGCCTAGGGTTTCAACCACACTCAGTCGGACAATGAAATTTTCGTGTTTAAGTGTTTCTACCAATGCTTCTACGATTTTCTTGTGATCTGGTTCATTTGCCAAGTTCTGGTCATTATCACCCTTAGGCAAAATTGCTGGTATTTGCGGATCTTGATCCAGAATCTGCCCCAGAACATCTGCGGCTATAGCATCGTTAGCATGGTTGTCATCTTTGAGCATCTTTAATAGTTCACCAGTTGCACTATAAGCTTTTATTTTGCCAAGCGCGACAGCTGCATAAAACTGAGATCTGGACACTTTTGAACGGAGACGATCAATAAGTTCTTTGACGAGTTTCTCTTCTCCTTTACCGCTGACTTTCGACATCGCTCTGGCAGCCGCGCCACTCACAGATCGATTGGGATCATCCAGCATTTTTATCAGGTACTCCCCAATCTCAGATGGGGCTAGGATCTGCACCATCGCTTCGACAATCGCGGTTCGTATTTCTGGATCTTCATGGTTCAGCGAAAAATCAATTCGTGGTGGGTTATATTCAACCGTATATATCTGATTTCGATCAATCAGCAACCAAGTACGTTTTGGCGTTACCTGATCAATTCTAGCTTTTCTGGATACGTAAAGTCCCTTTTCCTCCAGTGCGAGTTGTAAGTTTCTGGAAATACTAGTACGATGAACATCGATATCCTCGTTAGTGCGTTTCAAGGTGTAAATCTGCTTATTCCCATCATCGCTGATAATCCAACTTTTATGCTTTTTTTGCGTTGCAAGGGTTACTTTATCTGAGATTGGAATACCCGATAATGTAAATTGCTCAAGGAGTTCTGGTGGGATGGTAACACCCAGATCAAGTTCAGACCTCAAATCCAGTGGCATCGAAAAAGGAAGTATAAAATCGTTGCCCTCTTCCAATTCATCTCTGAATCGATGGGCAATGCTAAATTGGAATTTGCTGAACATTTTTTGCAAAGTGTCCTTGTAGGTGCGCGCAAAACCCTTCATTTTTCCGAGGGCATTAATTGCGTGAAGTTGGACTTCCCTATTTTGATCGTCCAATGCCTGCACCAGCGCAGGAACCACCTCACGAAAATCATTGTCATCACGGGCAGAGACTGATTTTGCCATTTCACCTAAGGCATAGGCAAGATCTCGTCGAACATTTGAGTTTCCATGCGTCAAAAGGGGAACAATTAGAACGGGAAAACCGAAATCTCTGAGACTCTCAATCGCTTCTTTCTGTGTGTCGGGTACTGGATCTTTCCGCACGCCGAGTACTGGATCTTTCTGTTCCTGGAGTGTTGGATCTTTGACCGCGATTGAGAGAATTGGAATGGCAGAATGTCCAATTTTGCTCAATACACGAATTGCGGAACTTCTGGCGACGGGCTTGCCCCGCTTGAGAATAGATGCAAGGTAAGGGAACGCTGGCTCGCCAATTTCAGCCAATTTATCTATTGCTGCTTGTCGGGTAAATATTTCATTTGCATCAAGCCGGTCGATGAGATATTCAATGTCAGTAATCTGGGCGTGTGTTTGGTTGGTTGGTGGAACGAGGATACATATGAAGAAAAGGGAAAAGACAAGAAGTTCCCTTTCAATCCAAATAGGTAGTTTGTCAAAAAGCTTACTTCTTTTCATTGTAGACCGACAACCATGCGCTCGGTGCGACTGGTGGCTCGGTGTCCGTGGTTCCTTTTAGCTCTGGATGTTCAATCGTGCCTTGCCCATCAACTAATGCTAATGGTTGCTGAAGCTTTGAATTCTGAGGATGTGGTTCGACATTGTCTTTCTGGTTGGGTTGATCAAGTAACTGCACGGATACAGGTTGTTCGTCACGCTTTTCAGCCATTTTCACCAAGCGTGAAAATCGCGTAATTTGATCAATCTGTTCTGGTGGTTGTTGGACAAGATCAAGTGTATCCCGTGCAATCATCAGTTCCTCATTCGTTGGGATGAGGAGTGTTTGAACCGTTGCGTTGTCACGGTTAATTTCTTTTTCGCATACCCGATTACTATTTTTATTCGGATCAATTTCGATACCTAAAAAGCCAAGTTTTTCACAGATTTTCGACCGAATTCGCGCCATGTTTCCTCCAATCTCACCTGTAAAGATGAGAGCGTCAAGTCCACCAAGTGAGGCGACGTATTTACCAATGTATTGGCTAACACGATAGCAGAACATTTTTAAGGCAAGCAGTATACGCTCGTTATCCATTATGGTCGTGTTAAGAAGTTCCCTAATATCTAATTCGACACCTGAAATACCAAGTAAGCCGCTATTTTTAGTTAGCAACTCTTCAATATCGCCGATTGACATACCGTGTTTTCTGACCAAATGGAAGATAATGGCTGGATCAATATCTCCACTACAGGTACCCATCATCAATCCTTCAAGCGGCGTAAATCCCATACTAGTATCAACAGATCGGCCGCCATCAATCGCTGTAACGCTACACCCATTTCCAAGGTGACAGGAGATGAGCTTAAGATTAGAGAGAGAACGTCCTAACATTTTAGCGGCGCGATGTGACACGTAACGATGAGATATTCCGTGAAATCCATAACGACGAATATCATGTTCCATGTAAAATTCGTATGGAATAGGATAGACCTGAGCATAATCAGGGATTGATTGATGGAAAGCTGTATCAAAAACAGCTACTTGCGGTGTGTCTGGCATAATTTTGCGACATGACCGAATCCCTTTTAAATTGAAGGGGTTATGCAGTGGGGCAAGATGATTGTTTTGTTCAATCAATCCCTCTGTCAGTGGCGTAATGAGTTGCGATTCAGCAAAATGAACCCCACCATGAACGACGCAATGTCCAACGGCAGCAATTACTGATATATCATCAATAATACCATGTTCTTTATCGAGCAGAGTTGCCGGAATAAATGAAAAGACGTTGTCGTAGGTCACTTGAGGAACTTCTAACTGATAGCTGTCTCCATCATGCCGCTCATAGATCAATTCCGGAATTGAATTATTAAGGCGATCAAATTTCCCTTTGGCAAGGCAAACCTCGCCCACCATCTCAAAACACTGATACCTGAGGGATAAGTTATCAGCATTAATTGTTAGAATGAGAGGCATTTCAATTCGGATTTTGTCTAATAACCCATTAATCCACAACAGCGTCGGCAGACAGGCATGAGACCTTCAGTACTAATTGACTTCCGGAAACGAATAGCTGCCTCGTTGTTCCACATCTCAGCTACTGGATCTCTTTGAATATTGCCGATAATATAGTCATGGTAATCTCGGCAAAGACTTACGTCACCGTTACTGTCAATTTCCATTGTCATGTAGATAGAAACGCATTGATTGTAACCAAAGGTTTCAGAATGGTCTGTGTAGTATGTATTAATTTCTTCTTTTGTATGGAGTTCCGGCATCATCATCGGTGGGCAAGTATTTCTCTGTTGCGAGATACGTATCATCTCATGGTATTTTTCAAGAATGATGCCGTGATCAAACTGGTTCCATTCTCCAATCCAGCCATAGTGAGTTTGCGGCTTTTTACCAAAACGGCGCTCAAAGTCATCCGAGTGCTCTATTGCGGATTTTTGATCAATCCACCACGTAAGATAAAGGATTTGGGCATCAGCATACTGGCTGGTGAACTTGTATAGGTCAACCACATCATTTATGTTATAGGCTGTAATACAACTCAGTGGGATAATGTACGGGAAAGGCGAATTATTTTTATTTTTTTCTTCTCTTACTTTTTGAAGTGCCGCTTCAACATCTTGAAAATTACTATATCTTGCTGAGACTGCTGGACGCTGATTATCGTGAATTTCAGCATTTGATCCATCAACGCTCAGATACAGGATTTCACATGTTTCTGCAATATCCTTGGCATATTTAGCAATTCGCGTTCCGTTCGACACGATCGAAATCGGCATGCCACGGTCATGGATATAATATAGCAAATCAATAATGTCAGGGTACATCATCGGTTCTCCTCCCCAGATGTACCAGACTGGAGACCAGCCAAGATCCAAAATCTGATCGACCAGATGCTTATAATATTGGATCGGTACTTCTCGTTGCTTCAATTCTTTTAAATCTTGGTCGATTAAATAGCCATTATCTCCCCATTGACCACAAGAATGACAACGCAAGTTGCACATATCAGTGATTCGAAGGCTGACAAGCTGTACGCCATCTCCACGTCCATGCTTGGCTCCTAACGGGTGTCGGAAACTGAAAGTCTCCTTAGACATTTGGTACCGGGCCATGATGTACGATGTATGCCACTCAGTAGATGTTGCATTCGCAAGCTCCTTGATGAAAAAACGAGGTGAGACTCGGCTTCGGATTGACATTTTCCCTTCTCTAATTGGTTTAGGATTCAGTAATTACTCATCAGCGACTCTGCCTAGAACTTGACATTCTGTATCGGAGAGGATTTTATATCGTACATTACCCCAAACAATCTCATTCTGAAATATTGCCCATACAGCGTTTATAGCGGCGATAAAACCTGAGATGGGGATAGCGAAGGATGTGCGCTTGATGTTTTCCTGAATCTGTTGGTTGTGTTTTATCTCTTCTGGTAAAGCGGAAAACGAGTGCCGATAGCAATGGATTTCCAGAAGAGGGATTAAGAATAGCAACATGGCGGTGCGTGACGAGAAAACAAGAAAAGGTGCAGACATCAGAATTAATGTTTTTGGAACGGCTGTGACAAAGAGAATTGCCCATTGTATTTTATGTCGCATCCAGTATGTCATAATAGTTTGCCTGTTAGTAAACTCGAGAATTTGCTTCCATGATCTGTTTTTTGTGTGACATATCGAGATAGCTTCTGGAACAAAGTGAATTTTCTGACTGAGTGATCTGACTGCAAGCGTCAGATTGTGGTCTTCGATGGCTGCATTGTGCCAACGTTCTAAGACTTTTCCATCTTCAATCAATTTTCGTCTGATAGCATTTGAACCTCCCCAGATCATGGTTAGCGGATGGTCCCCTTGGACGGTAAGCTGAAAATTTACCCATGCAGCTTCAGTCATTGAAGCGAGATCTTTCAGGAAGTTATTAACTTCCGAAATAATATAGAATCGTCCGCCAACTGTAGCGCCAACTTTCGGATCCTGTAGCGGCTGAACAAGCTGACTAAGCCAATCGCTTCGTATTTCAGCATCAGCATCAATAAAAGCGATAATTTCTATATCATTTGGAAGTAATTCGATAGTTGACATCAAGTTCTGTACTTTCTGCGACCTAGGGAGATTATTGTCGATAATATTAGGTGCCAGCACAACCTGTACGTTAGTGTACCCCCTCACTAATTCTAACAGATGTTCATATGAACTATCATAGTCTGATTCACCAACACAGTTTGTCACCAGGTAGATTAGGTGTTCACCAGCATAGTCTTGTTCGAGTACTCGTTTGACATTTTCTTCTGTTCGGCAGTCCCAGCCGTAGTGCGGTGCAATGATAGCTGCTTTAGGGAAAAAAACGTGAGGCGCTTTCTTCCGCTTACGGCGGGCATAAAGAAAGGATCGAAGTGCAATTAATATCTCCATAGTTAATAGGAAGTAACATGTACCGACAAGGTATTGCATTATTTATCAGTCTCTTTTGGATTCCTGATTGGAATCCAATCGTAACACAACCGAATAGACTTCGTCAATTTAAAACCAGCAACGATATTCTTCCTGGTGATACTACTGAAATCATGGTAGTGCAAGACTTAAAGGTGAGACCAAATTATTTTGTAGTACCTGTGCCTCTATTGATGGATCAACCCTAAGATTGTGACGCTGATGTTTTGTCTAAGGGGAACTATTGTATGAAATTGTCGGCGTGGTTATCAATAAATTTATTAATTGAGTCATCAAAGACAAGTTTTCCTCGCTCTAGAATCAATACGCGATCTGCGTATCTTAACACGAGGTCAGCATTGTGGGAGGAGAAGATTAAGGTTTTATTATTATTCCTGATTTTGTGGCAAAGTATCTGCATTGTAGTGTTAAGATAATCAGTGTCTTGACCGGTAGTTGGCTCATCTAGTAGGAGTAGATCCGGGTTAAGCGACAAGTTGGCAGCAATGGCGACTCGTTGCCGTTGGCCGCCAGAGAGAGCGTATGGATGATCATTTCTATATGGGGAGATCTTAAACATGTTGGCTATATCGTCTGATCGTTTTTCCAGTAAATGGTGTTTCAGTCCAAAGTTTCGAGGGCCAAATCTAATTTCATCTCCAACTGTCTGGGCTTGTAAGACTAGGTCCGCATTTTGAAAGACGAGACCGATTTTGCCGTCACCTTCTCGTTTAGGCCTGAAATTATCTAAAGTGACTTCACCGAATGTTGGTCGTAATAATTGTGCCATCAACATCAACAACGTTGTTTTGCCGGATCCGTTCTGTCCCATCAATGCGATGATTTCACCATATCCGATTTGCAGTGATATGTTTTCTAAGATTCCCAATTGTCCCTTGTAATTAAAGCTCGTATTTGTCATTTTGAGTAGATTTTTTCGATCTTGAATATAAGGGGCTGAACGTTTCCAGGTTTCGGCTCTTTTGGCTTGGATATTGTGCACTGATAGCTCTTCTGTTATCTCTGCGTTTCTTAGAGACCATCTGCGATTACACAAAGTTGCGATTGTGTGTATTCGGTGCGTAGCAACAATTACTGTGATTTCAAATTTCCGGTTCAATTCACTGATAATCTGTAGAATGTCCCTGCTAGAATTGGCATCGAGATAACTTGTTGGTTCATCTAGCAATAGTATTTGTAGCTTCATTGCAAATAAACTGGCGAGTGCAATTAGCTGTTTTTCCCCTCCTGAAAGAGTTGATGTTTCTCGTTTTCGAAATTCTGCTAGCCCAACCAGATTTAAGGCTTCATCGATAGCCTGGTCTATGTGAGTTGGTAGTATTCCCATATTTTCCAACCCGAAGGCGATTTCGTCCTCAACAGTCGTACAGAAAAGCTGATTGTCTGGATTTTGAAAAAGAAGTCCAACTTTTCGGCCAATGTCTGCCAAAGTCAGATCTGACACATTAAAATTATCGATTCTCACATTACCTCGCAATTCTCCACTGGAGGCATGCGGAATTAATCCATTAATTGCCTTAAGTAATGTTGATTTGCCGGAAGCTGTTTTACCATTTAGCAGGATAAAATCGCCTTTTTCAACTGTAATGTTGATCTGATTGAGTGTCGGCTCTAATCGACCTGGATAGGTGAAATTGAGGTTGGTAATTTCGATTTGTGACATGCTTCTCAACAGTTACTAGTATTTCTTGCAGGGAGTAGTTTGAGATGCTAATATTCTATCAGAAAACATTTGCATAGATCAAAGAATACATGAAGGTGCTTAATGAGCATATTTCATCAGCTGTTATAAAGAACCGCTAACAGCTGATGAGCAAAGACGAATACCGCTCGGATAGGTGTTAACGAAAAAATTTCCAGCTCTAACAACATATGAGAAGTACCTAAGTTTAATCGTGAGAGCTGGGGCTTTCGTGTGTTTGGGCTTGTAAAATCTGAAATATGTTGGGCGTGTGATGAGTTTTTGGCTATGCCGAAAATTTGGTGGCAGCTGATTTTCACTGCATTACTACTTGGAGTCGTCTTGATGATGCCTGGGAGGGTGTCAGTTCCTACCAAGTAATGCAACGTATTGAACCGTTACCGGAAGCAACATTTTGTGATGTTATATTGTAATGGCGGTTACACGACAAACCTTGCAATTGACGTTTTATAGAGCAATGATGCTCTTTTTTCCTATAAGCACAATGTGGAAATTTTTCCTGTTGATCACGATTATCCGCTACGTCTTGCCGTACCGAAACGCTACGCTTGGAAGGGTGCAAAGTGGGTACGTTCAATGGAATTCATCGATGTAGATAAACCAGGGTTTTTGGAAAAGTAAGGATATCACATGGATGGTGACCTGTGGAAAGAAAATCGGTTCAGTGTAAAGTGATAATTATACTGGCGGTGATGATTCTGTCATCTGCCGTAAAATCTGGTGTAAATGGTGTCTCGGCGGTGATTCTGATTGATCATGTATCTTTTGTAGGCAATCGAAGAATAAATCAAAGGACTCTGCAAAAGTTGATCTCCGTTAAGAAGGGAGATCAATACGATGAGGAGAAACTAAAGGTTGGTTTAAATCGGATCATCGAACGCTACGTCCAGGATGGATTAATATTTGCTGAGATTTTTCCGCAAGTTGATCTTGAAAAAGAACGCGTACAAATTCATGTCAAGGTTCATGAGGGTGAAGCGGCAAAGTTTGGCAATATTTCTATTGTGGGCAACACAAAGTTTACCGACCGTGATTTACTCAGCTTGATTGATTTGCGTCAAGGTCAGCGTTTCAATATGGCATCGTTGGAAAAAGGAATTGAGAGGACAGTCAACTTGTACAGCGAGCGAGGACATCCAATGGTCGAAGTCCGGCTAGCCGAAGTGGTCGCAAATTCAGAGAATTGTGAATTAGATCTACGTTTGCAAATTGACGAAAAAGAAATAATCAGAATCGCGTCAGTTAAAATCAGTGGTTCTCGAAAAACAAAAGATAAAATCGTTTTAAGGGAATTACCGGTTCAAGCTGGTGACATCTTTGATCAGCGTAAGATTGATCAAAGCTTTCGCCAATTAATTAATTTGGGTTATTTCTACAAGGTCAACTCGAACCTGCTGGAAATGGCAGAGACTCCTAATCAAATCAAAGTACACGCACGAGTTATTGACGCTCGTACGGGACGGATAAACGGCGTAATTGGTTACGCTCCAGCCACTTCCCAATCTGATAATATGCCAAGATTAACCGGATTAATTAAAGTTAGCGAAATGAATTTATTTGGAACAGGAAGACGCCTCAATTTCCGGTGGAAATCTAGCTTACTGAAGACAGTTCTGATCTCATATACCGAACCATGGATGCTTGGAAAACCAATTTCGATAGGTGGTAAATATGAGCAGATTAAACGACAAGATCAAATCAGTGCCAATATGTCGAAAGAAAAATCGGTGGGTTTAACCGTCAGTGCGCGTTTTAATCCGGTGTTTAGAGGTACATTAACGGCATCTTTGAAGCAGATTAATTTGTCAGCAATTGAAGCGTCGAGGAAATTGAATGGAATGAAGTATGGAGTAGCTTTCAGTATTATCCGTGACAGTCGGGATTATTTTTTGTCGCCAACAAGGGGGAGGAGAGATCATATTGCTTTTGAGATTTCACGCGGAAATTTCAAATTACGGAAGCTATGGATTGATTTGGAGCAATATATCAAAACATGGGAGAATCAAGTTATTTCAACTGGTCTACACGCTGCGTCTGCTTGGGGCCAAGATGTACCTTGGATCGAAATGTTCTCCCTCGGAGGAGCAAACTCGCTTCGCGGCTACGATGAAGATTTCTTTTTTGGTCAACGTCGCCTTTATGGCAATATTGAATACCGATTGCTTATAGGCTATATATCACAAGTCTTTGGTTTTATAGATATTGGTTCGGTGACAAAGTCAACCAAATCGACAATTTTTGAACCGATTAAGGTTGGATATGGTCTTGGAGCTAGGATTGAATCCAAAGGAGGGATCCTTCAAATTAATTATGCTCTTTCTCGGGAAAGTGCTCTTTTGCAGGGAAAGATACACGTTAACCTTGGAGCTTCGTTCTAACTTTGGAATTCCGTTATGCTGAAGCATAGGCTTGTTGGTAGTTAATTTCCCCTTGCATAATTGAGGTCGTTGTGGTAGGATTTAGCTGGTTTTGCGAACGAACGTTTTTTCGGTGTTTCGCAACTTTCTTGCGGCTTGGGAAAACAAGCACAGTGTTTTAATTGACTTTGTAGATTGAACAGAGAGTGGGGGTAGGATTTCCCGCTCTTTTCTTTTTTTAAAGAGGATGTCTCTCAGGGAAATATGGATCAGTTTGGGGCTTCAGTTTCGGATTTGGTGATACCGTTACTTGAGGATCTTGGCATTGAATTAGTCGATGTTGAGCTAGATGATTCCAAAAATGGGAAAACTGTCAGGCTATTAATTCATAAGTCGCAGGGGGTAACGTTAGGTGACTGCCAGCAGGTTATAGAAAGTACAAGACCAATATTGGATGTGTGTGGCTTAATCAAGCACAGTTGGGATCTTGAGGTGGCATCACCTGGTTTAGATCGCCCAATCGTGACCAAAGCAGATTTCCGGCGTAATCTTGGCCGCACAATTGAGATAAGATTCCAGTCGGACTCAGAGGAAAAAATTAAGAAGACAAACGGTGTTTTAAAAAGAGTTGATTCAAAAAAAGTCACGCTTCAGCATTCATCTGACGGAGTTATTCAAATCAGCATTTCAAAGGTAAAACAAGCAACTGCTAAGCTAACTTGGTAGAAAAATTCTTAATATATGTGGGGAAAGAACAATGACAGGTGACCTCATCGCAACTGTTCGGCAAATGATGGATCAGACAGATCTTCCTCAAGAGATCTTTCTTGACGCTATTCAATCTGCACTGATGCAGGCTGCTAAGAGGCGTTACGGTTCAACTGAGGAGGTGTCAATTGAGCTGGATCCTGAAACCGGGCAAATTTTTTGCTATGTTCCCAAAAAGGTAGTTGATATTATGCATAGTTTCGCTAGGGAAATATCTATTGAAGAAGCACGAAAGATTGATCCAAATGTAAAAGTCGATGATACTATTCAAGTTGAGGTCAATACTGGAGATTTTGGCCGTATTGAAGCGCAAACTGCCAGACAAGTTCTTGTTCAAAAGATCAAAGAAGCTGAAAGGGAACAAATCTATCAAGAATACAAAGAGCGTGAAGGTGAAATTATTACTGGATATGTCCAACGTATTGATCGGAATGCCATCATTATTGACTTGGATCGAACAGAAGGGATTTTAATTGATGGCGAGTTTAATCGCAACGCAGGATACAGGCGAGGTGATGCCTTAAAGTGTGTCATCATGAGTGTCGAAAATGATGAGCGTGGATTGCAAATTCTTCTTTCTCGAAACCATAATTCTTTGGTGGTTCAGCTTTTTGAGATGGAAGTCCCAGAGATAGAGGATGGTTTGGTTGAAATTCGCGCTGTTGCTCGGGATCCAGGAGATAGATCGAAAGTTGCTGTTTACTCACACGATTCAAGTATTGATCCGGTTGGTACATGTGTGGGTGTTAGAGGTTCTCGGGTAAGAACTATTGTCGATGAGCTTGATGGTGAGAAGATTGAGCTCATTCGTTGGCATGAAGATATTGGAACTTACATCAAAAACTCACTTCAGCCTGCCAATGTATCGCACGTTAATATTCACAAGGAAGAGCAATCTGCGGAAGTTATAGTTCCTGAAGATCAATTGTCCCTTGCCATTGGTAGGCGTGGGCAAAATGTACGTCTTTCTAGTCGGCTCACTAACTGGAGATTGGACGTTAAGGGCGAAGCTGAAGCAATGGAGCAAATGAAGAAGGATGTCGCCCAAGTTTTCAAGTCTGATTCGCCTGATGAAGATGAAGATGAAGAATGAGATAATGATTCTGTCGTCGAGTCCAAGAGTACATTGGAAACCAAAACGACAGGTGTAAATTAAGCTATCAACGATATGGTTCTAGATAGGGATACGATGGAAAAGAATTCAACGACCTCAAGACAAAAACAGAGCAAAACAGGGATTCCGAATATCCGGGTCCATGAACTTGCCAAACAATACAATTTGACAAGTAAGGATTTAATTAAAGAAATAGAAACATACGGGATTATTGTAAAGACTCATATGAGTTCTCTGTCATCAGAGGCTGTTGAACTTATTGAAGAACAAAGGAGTTTGAGGTCGAAGTCAGAAGAAAAAGATGTATCGTTGACCAAGGCGAAGGCAGGGAAATCCGAAGCTAAACAGCAATCGAAAGTAGAAGTAGAGCCGAAGATTGATCAACCTGAACGCAAAACCAAGAAGGAAGGAGAAGAACATAAGCGTAAAGCTGTTGAGGCAGAAGTTGTTTCAGAAGAGGATACAGAAGCGAAATCAGTACCTGCCGACAATGTTCCCCGTCAAATACAGGAGGGTATAACTGTTGGCCAGCTTGCATCGCAGCTGGGAGAATTGAAAAGCACAGAACTGATTATGAGTCTTATGGGAATTGGAGTGATGGCAAACGTAAATCAAAGCTTAGATTATGAAACCCTAATTGCCATTTCAGATCAATTTGATTTCGAACCGGTTCGTCAGTTAACACTTGAAGAGAAGATCCTAGCTGAAATGGAGGAGTCAGATGATCCTGAAGACCTGGCACCTCGTGCTCCAGTTGTTACCATTATGGGGCATGTAGACCATGGTAAAACGTCTCTTCTCGATGCGATTCGTGATACTAATGTAATAGACACCGAAGCTGGAAGTATGACACAGCACATTGGAGCATATCATGTTGAATACGACAGTGGGAATCTTGTTTTTCTTGACACGCCGGGGCATGCGGCATTCACTGCTATGCGTGCCCGTGGAGCGCAAGTAACTGATATCGTTGTGCTTGTTGTTGCTGCTGATGACGGAGTGATGCCTCAAACAATTGAAGCCATTGATCACGCGAAAGCGGCAGATGTTCCAATTATCGTAGTCGTCAATAAAATTGATATTGCTAATGCAAACCCTGACCGTGTCAAGCAACAGTTGATGGAACATGGACTTTCACCAGAAGAATGGGGCGGTTCAACTATCTTTGTTGAAGTCTCTGCCCTAGAGCATACTGGTATTGAGGATCTTCTAGAAATGTTGTTGCTTGAGGCTGAGCTTCTTGAGTTAAGCAGTAATCCGAATCGGAACGCAAGCGGTACGATCCTTGAAGCTAAATTAGATCGTGGAAGAGGCGTCGCGGCCACCGTTCTAGTACAAGATGGTACATTGGAAATTGGCAACCCCTTCATTGCCGGCATGTATAGTGGTAGGGTTCGTGCGATGATTAATGATCAGAATAAACATCTTAAAGAGGCCGGTCCGTCTACTCCGATTGAAGTACTAGGTTTTACCGGTGTTCCGGAAGCTGGAGATCGATTTAATGTCGTCTCTTCGGAGGCAGATGCTAAGAAAATTAGTGGTAAGCGGCGGGGTGAGTATCGACAATCACAACTTGGTCCGAAAAGTCAAGTTAGTCTTGAAGATTTGTTTGATAAGGTCCGCACTGGAGAAGTTAAAGAATTAAATGTGATTATGAAGGGAGATGCAAAAGGGTCGGTTCAAGCAATCAGTGGTGAACTGCTGAAGTTGAGTGCCGATAAAGTGGGAGTCAGTATAATACGTGGTGCGGTTGGAGGGATTACTGAAGCTGACATTCTGCTAGCTGTAGCCTCAAGCGCAATCGTTGTTGGATTTAATGTGCGGCCAACAACAGAAGCCATGCAGTTAAGTACACAGGAAAATATTGATGTCCGAACGTATTCCGTCATTTATGAATTGATCAGTGACATTAGAGCAGCAATGGAAGGACTACTCGAACCTGAAATGAGGGAAGTCATTGTTGGTCGTGCTGTGGTTCGAGAGACCTTTAAAGTGCCTCGTGCTGGCACAATTGCTGGGAGCTATGTGAATTGGGGGATCGTGAACTACAACTATCCCGTTCGTGTCCTCAGAGACAGTATCCTGATATACGAAGGGAAAATAGAATCCCTTCGAAGATTTAAGGACGATGTGAACCAAGTTTCCACGAACTATGAGTGTGGTATCGGTATTAGCGACTTTGACGATGTTAGGGTCGATGATACACTGGAATGTTATACGCTCGAACGTGTTGCTCGAACGCTAAGTTCATAGTATTCTATGCATGTTTGGGGTTTGTACTATCAACTTGTGTGTCCTCCAAAGCCAGTCTTTAAAGGATAAGCGGCATGTGATCAAAAATGTTATTGATCGGTGTTGCATTTGTGTCCGGTTGACCAACATCATTTAGATAGAATTTTGTCTCATGTTGTAACATTTGTTGAGCAGGCACATCTGGTGGAATTGATCGATTATAAGATTGAGTTGACTGATTAAATGCTGGGGAGAAAATGGCCGGACAGAGGCGTAGAGACCGTGTTGCATCCCAGATTCAGAGAGAATTAGGCTATCTTCTTCTGAATGAAGTGAAGGATCCGCGTGTGAAATTTTGTAGTGTGACACACGTTGAAGTGTCACCAGACCTGAGTTATGCTAACGTTAAAGTGAGTATTCTGGGAGATGATCAGCAAAAAAGTGATGGGCTTGATGGGCTTGAGAGCGCGAACGGTTTTATCCGTCGTGAGATTAGCCATCGGCTCGGCTTGCGAACTGCACCTGAATTGAGGTTCAAGCTAGATCAATCAGTTGAGCAGTTGATGTATATTGACCAGCTACTCAAGGAAAATCAAGGATAGTTGGTACATCCCAGTTTATGGACATATATCGCAAGATCTTGGATTTAATTGATCAACATAGTAGCTTTGCAATCTCTGCACATATTCACCCAGATGGAGATTCAATCGGATCACAATTAGCGGTATATTCCTTCCTCACTGACCTAGATAAACATGTGCGGATTTTCAACACCGATCCTATACCCCCCAACTATCATTTTCTTCCTTTTTACGACAAGATTGAACAACCAGGAACTCTTGATGGGTACTCACCCGAAATATTAATTGTCCTTGATGCTAGCACGCTCGTGAGGATAGGAAATCGACTGTCCAAAGCACTTGTGCCTAAGCAAGTAACTATAAATATCGATCACCACGCTTCAGCTGATCGTTTTGGTGATTATAATCTGGTAGAAATTGATGTTTCTTCAACGTGTGAAATAATCTATAAACTAATACAACGTAGTGGTACGACGATTGGTCAGGAACGAGCAACGGCGCTATATACTGGTATTATGTTTGATACCGGTTGCTTCCAATATTCAAATTCAACGTCGCAAGTGCACCGTATCGTAGCCAACTTAATTGATCAGGGAATCGAAGTCGATAAAATCTATAGAGACGTCTACGGAAATTATCCAGTTCGGCGGCTTCGGTTACTTGCTAAAGCACTTCAGACCCTTGAACTCACTCCCGACGGCAAAATCGCGTGGCTGATGGTGGATCAAAAAATGCTGAATCACACAAATACAACTCTGGAGGATGTAGATGGGGTAATTAACCAAATTCGCTCGATTGATACGGTTGAAGTTGCAATTATGGCGACTGCAAATGCTCCAGGGCAGTCCAAGATTGGTATGCGGAGCAAAGATCATGTTGATGTGGGTAAGATATGTGCCGAGTTCGGCGGAGGCGGCCATGCTCGTGCTGCCGGCTGTCTAATAGATAAATCTTGCAAGATGGCTCTTAAAGCAGTTATTGAGGTAACGAAAAAGTATCTTGTGTATGATGATTGATGGTGTTTTAAATTTAAACAAACCGCATGGGATAACTTCAAGACAGGCTTTAGACCGAATTCGTAAATTGTGGAACGTAAAAAAAGCTGGTCATGGAGGGACGCTTGATCCTGATGCAACAGGAGTTCTACTCATATGCTTAGGCAAAGCAACAAAGTTATTCGACCAGTTACAGAAGGGAATCAAGAGTTATAGTGCAACGATTACCCTTGGTATCGCAACTGATACTTTTGATGCCAGCGGCCAAGTTTTGATGACTTCACCTATAGAACATATTAGCGAAGATCGAATAGAATCTGTTTTTAAAGGCTTTGTTGGGCAGATAGACCAAACGGTGCCTATGTTTTCTGCCGTGAAATATCAAGGGAAACCGTTATACAAAATAGCACGTCAAGGAAAGCGGATTGAGAATTTACCTTCTAGGCTGGTGACTATTAAATCGATTGAGATTACTTCAATTAATTTACCTGAAGTCGCATTTAGGGTTGATTGCTCGAAGGGGACGTACGTTCGGTCTTTAGTTAATGATGTTGGGACGGAGCTCGAGTGTGGTGCTATCCTTTCACAATTGGTACGCACGCGGTCAGGCATCTTTAGACTTGAAGACGCTTATGATTTAGACAATCTGGAAGAAAGAAAAATTACGTTTAATGAGTCTGTTGTTCCGATAAACGTGGTGATCGAAGCGCTAAAACAGGTAGTGTGATTTTCTTGGGAACTCATCTTTGAAGATCTTTGTCGATTTCAGATCCACTGCGATAATAAAAACCGATGTTGCCGTTACAATTGGTGTTTTTGATGGCGTACATATCGGTCATCAAGTTGTTATTCAACGGTTGATCTCTGTGGCAAAAAATCACAGTCTATTAACTGCTGCCTTAATTTTCGACCCCCCGCCAGTTGAATACTTTCAATCAGGTCAAAAAAAATCGAGTTTAACAAATCGCAACCAAAAGATTGCTATTTTTGAGCGTCTTGGTATTGACTTAATGATATTGGTGCCTTTTTCTTCCAGTATTGCGCGTCAATCCGCTGATGAGTTTATTCAAGAAGTTTTAATAAACCAACTAAGAACGAAGGCGGTTGTATCTGGATATGATTGGCAATTTGGCAAGGGACGCGCTGGTAATCCCGAAGTTCTAGAATCAGTGGGTGAACGCCATGGTATTGATATCGAAATTGTTGCCCCGAAATACTTTGATGGTAAACCTGTTCATAGTACGTGGATTCGCAAAGAGGTTGAGAAAGGGAATCTTGATCTGGTTGCTAAGCTTCTCGGTAGAAAGTATTCAATTGCGGGCACAGTTATCAAGGGAGATCAACGAGGTCGGAAAATTGGGTTTCCAACAGTGAATATTAACCCTGAAGAATTGGTGTTGCCGCCAAGTGGTGTGTATGCTATCCGTGCTAATTTAGATGATAGATCTATTGACGGGGTTTTAAATATGGGTACACGGCCAAGTTTTGATGATCAAAAATTTCAGGTTGAAGCGCATCTTTTTGATTTCAATCAGATTGTTTACGGGCATCAGGTTGAGATGATATTAGTAACTAAGATCCGAGAAGAGCGTGAATTTTCCGACCTAGAAGGATTAACCAGTCAAATTCAGGCAGATATTGATAGTGCGAGGTCTGCTCTATTAAAGACTGAATTTTGATACAGAACCTATTTATACAAGGGATTTAGCCGTGGCGTTGAACATATGCAAAATTGTGATTTGATTTACAATGTTGGAATATTTATGTTATATTAATCAGACGGCTGAGTAAAATAATCTAACTCATGGAAGGATGTGGGAAAATTTTGGAGTCTAGTCTTAGTGCGAGGAAAGAGGTCGTGGATCAGTATAAGAAACATGATGATGATACCGGATCATCAGAAGTCCAGATTGCGCTTTTAAATAACCGAATTAAGAAATTAACAGAGCATTTGCGTCATAATCAGAAAGATCATCATTCTAGGTATGGTTTGTTTAAACTAGTGGGTAAACAACGCAGTTTGATGCGATATTTGTATTCGAAAGATATTCAGCGATACCGCCAGATTATTCATCAGCTTGACCTTCGGGACACCATTGGGAGAAGAGGAACGGCTTACAGTGACAAGTGATGTGAATAAGGAAAGAGGAGAAGAAGACTTGAAAGTAGAAATGCAACTTGGCAACGAAAAATTATCGGTTGAAACGGGCAAGGTTGCCAAGCAAGCAGATGGAGCTGCATGGGTACAGCATGGTGGGACAGTTGTTTTGGTAACTGCGGTTGCCTCAAAGGAGTCCACTAACCTTGACTTTTTCCCATTGACAGTAGATTATCGTGAAAGAGCATATGCAAATGGAAGAATTCCTCCCGTTTATGGCCGCCGCGAACCGCGACCTGGCGATACTGAGCAATTAACAGCGAGGTTAATAGATCATTGTATTCGCCCACTTTTTCCAAAAAATTTTAAGAGTGAGGTGCAGATTTTATGCACGGTTCTTTCTTTTGATGGTGAGCATTTTGCGGACGTACCATCATTAATTGGTGCTTCAGCAGCTTTGTCAGTTTCTGATATACCGTTTAATGGTCCAGTCGGTGCTGTCGTGATTGGTCGAATTAATGGTGAATTTGTTATCAACCCAACCGTTGAAGAGATGGAGACGTCCGAGTTTGAATTCTTTGTTAGCGGCAATGAAGAGGCAGTTATGTCTGTGGAAGGAAGTGCCCACGAAACTTCAGAAGACGAAGTAATTGATGCCATCTTTCATGCTCACGGAGTAATTAAAGAGGTTATTAAATTACAAGAGGGATTAGTCGCCGTTGTTGGGCAGTCGAAACGGGAATATATAGCAAAAGAGATTGATCAAGGGGTTACAGATCGAGTTCGAGCACTCGCCACTGACCGGATACGTCAATCTATTGGCATGGAAGAAAAAGAGGGCCGAGCTGAGTTTCTCGAGAAAGTTCAAAAGGATGTACTTGAAGAAATTCTTGCTGATGAGTCGTTGGAGGAAGAAACTGATATTCGTGCGACCACAACAGACACAATTATGGTTCTGAGTGATATCGAGAAACAGGAAATGCGCCGTTCAATCCTTGAGGAAGGAAAACGTGTAGATGGACGCAGCGTGAAAGAGGTTCGTCAAATAAGTGGCGAAGTTAGTGTTCTTCCACGAACACATGGCTCGGCGCTTTTTTCGCGTGGACAGACACAGGCGCTTTGTACTGTCACGCTTGGCTCAAGTACTGACGAGGTTACTCGCAGAACTTTGGCGGGAGATCAGAGTCATCCATTTTTCTTACATTATAACTTTCCACCTTATAGCGTTGGAGAAGTGAAGCGAATGATGGGGCCCGGGCGGCGTGATATTGGTCATGGTTCGCTTGCCGAAAAGGCTATAGCGCCTGTAATACCAAGTCGGGAAGATTTCAATTACACAGTTCGTGTCGTATCAGAAATTCTGGAATCCAATGCTTCGTCTTCTATGGCAACAGTTTGTGGCGCTACTTTAGCCTTAATGGATGCTGGTGTGCCAATTAAAAAGATGGTAGCTGGTGTCGGCGTTGGACTTGTTAAAGAGGGGGATCAAGAAGTTATCTTAACTGATATGCTTGGTACTGAGGACTTTTTGGGCGATATGGATTTTAAGGTTGCCGGAACAGAAACAGGCTTGACTGCGATCCAGATGGATATTAAAATCGATGGCGTCACACCGGATCTGATGCGAAAAGCAATTCATCAAGCGAAAGAAGCACGTATGCATGTGCTTGCCAAAATGTGTGAGGTTATCGTTGAGCCGCGTAAGGATTTATCCGAATATGCACCTCGGATTTACACCATTCAAATACCAACGGCCAAAATTAAAGATCTAATTGGTCCGCGGGGTAGAGTTGTCCAAGGGATTCAGGAAGAAACTGGAGTTACGATAGCTATCAATGACGACGGTAAAGTTGAAATTGCCTCCACTGATAGTGAGGCAGCCAGTAAAGCTGAGGAATTGATTGCTGAGATTACCGCAGTCCCTGAGGTTGACAAGGAATATGTTGGTGAAGTTGTGCGAACGACAAATTTTGGTGCGTTTGTCAACATCTTACCCGGTTGCGATGGTCTTGTGCACATCTCGAAAATGGGTGAAGGTTATGTTGCTCGTGTTGAAGAAGTCATGGGTGTTGGAGATAGCATAACTGTTCGCGTTGCTGATATCAATGATAATGGGCAAGTAGATCTCATTATGGTTAGTGTTGAACGAACCGAAGCTAATGCCGCTAAGGCTGCAGAGGGCTATAGTGACTCCAGTCCTGATAAGAGTCGCTCATCACGTGATTCCCGTGACCAAAGGGGTAGTGATAGTAGGCGTCGTCCGCCTAACCGCGATAATCCTGATAATCGTGGACGTGGTAGATCTATGAGAATTCCTAAAGATAGAGACTAAACTTCCTCAGGAATTACATCGCTTCTATAATTAATTATGAAAGTGAGCTCTCGTAATCTGGTTCATAAATTGCCTTCAGGAGAGAGCGTACCCTTATTTGACCGTAAATGGGTGAATCCTTTTTTGACGGCTGTCCTTTTGCTACAAATTGTTATTTTAGGTGTTTCTATTTGGAAAGCGGATCAGATTACCCATTACGTGTTGAATCTACCAGGGACTATTAAAGCATATTTATATAGAAACGATCTTCCTAGTCATCGTCCAAGCCCTAAACCACGCCCAAGCATTATGATGATAAATGTTAGAGGTGAAATTTCTGTTTGTCTTTCCTTCCCCCGACTAGATTATTGTTGTTCCTAACCCGTGTATGAAACTCTCTTTTTTTGTTTTTCTGTGCTTTTTATATTATGTATCGGGTTGTGGGTATGTTTCAACAACCGATTATCTTAACCACATTGAGTCTATTACCATTTCGCCTGTAGTTATTGAAGATCCTGACTTTACTTACCAGCGAAGTACTGGTAGGCTTTACGACGAAATCGTTCGTGAATCGATTACCGAAAGTTTTGAAAAGAAATGGCAGGATGGTAATGACTCTCAGTTGGATATTGTGGTAGTCGACTACGATCTTAGACCGATAAACTTTAATGCCAATAATCAACCGACTCAACTGCAGATGAAGTTGACGATAGATTATACTTTTACCGATCGTGTTCGTAACAAGGTAATAGATCGTCAAGATAATTACATACAGATTTGTGAATTTTATATTGTTCAGGGTAGAGGCGAACCACCGGAAACTCTTGAAGAAGCCAGAGAAAGACTGATCCAAGAATTATCTAATGACTTCTACAGTATGCTTGCAGAACAATGGTAGTAAAGAATGATGAAACCGCGAAACTTGGTATAATCAGTTTCCTCCTGTTATGTTCTCTTACCGTTGCTTGTCAAGGCACGTCTAAGCGTTATACTACTATTAGTACTCACGGCAAATATCTTTATGGGGTTCTGGGAGCGAGGTCCGTTAAAACGGCACAATACTTTTTGAACCAGGTCTCTAAAAACTGTAGAAGAAAGATTGCAGTTAGCAAGCTGGTTACCACAGATATTCCCCCAATTGGCCTACTACCAATTGATAACGCGATTTCATACTGGGTGAGATGCACTGAACCGAGTACCTATGTTGGACACAAACTTTATAACGATGTTATCATCGCTCAACCAAAACTTTTCTATCAGCATGGCGTCATAAAGCAAGTGCATGTTGAATATAAATCTCCGAATTTGGCGTCTTATCCGCTTATTATGGTTGAGGTTTTCGATATGGGAACGATGGAAAACGCTTTTGGCGTTTATAGTTCCGTTCGATATCCAGAGGATGAGATTGAAGTAATTCAAGGGACTCATGTTTTGTTCTCGGAAGAAATTATTATGTTTGCAAAGGGAAAATATTTCGTCCAAATCGAAGAATATGAATTTGCAACTCGTATTAGACAAGCCTCGGTTGGATTTGCTCGGATGATAATTGAGAGCATCAAAGCTCCTAGGGAACCAAGCATCTTAAAGTTGTTGCCCGAGATGAATCGAGTACAAAACAGTGAAAGGATTTACATTTCAGGCATGGGTTTTGCTAATAAATCTCCTCTGTTTCCTGAATATGTGTTGGAAGGTAAAGGTGCAAAATCTGCTTCAATTAAACTTTCAAAGCCATCTTGGTTCTCTGATTCGTCAGAGGTAATAATGGTTTTTTTGATATGTTATGATGATAAATTAACGGTGGATTCTGTCTACGATCGTTTTCAACGTTATCTTCAGTTAAATGAATTTGATTTTCGACTGATTGATGATGAAATGATCATTGAAAATGCAGAACACAATTAGTAATTGATCTAACTTTATGAATTCACTTCATATTCAATTAAAATTGACGGTAGGTTTTTAATGAAAGCGATTGTCGTTGGTGCAGGTGGGGTTGGCCTTCACTTAGCGAAAGTTTTAGCCTCTGAAGGAAGAGACACAGTATTAATTGATCAATCTGAAGGCGCACTTCAACAAGTTCAAGAGAGCGTTGATGTTATGACTCTTCAGGGGTCTGGGACTAGCGCCATATTGCTGAAAGAGGCTGGGATTTCCAATGCGGATTTATTTATAGCTGTGACAGATTCCGACGAAGTTAATATAATTGCTTGTGCGATAGCAAACCAAAACGGTGCTAAAACGAAAATTGCTCGTGTTTCGTCAACAGAGTATTTTAACGATGAAGAGATTTTAAAACCATCCGATTTTGGCATAGATATACTCATTAATCCAGAGAAGCTGAGCGCTAATGAATTTGTACGCCTTTTAAGTTTCCCTGAAACCCGTGAGTTTGTGGAGTTTGAAAATGGGAAGATTCAACTTGTTACATTCAATGTTGATTCAAATAATCCTTTAATTGGAAAATCAATGCGAAACTTGGGGAATTATAGTTGGGCACCCAAACTTCGTTTTACAGCGATTAAGCGTTCAGGTGGACAAACAGTTATCCCAACTGGCCATGATTCTATCCAGGAAACAGACGAAGTTTTTGTCATTGGGAGTCGTGAGGCAATTGACGACATGTTTGATTTTTGTAATGTTCCTCACGAAATCGAACCGAATCACGTTATTATTGTTGGGGCGAATCGAGTTGGTATATATATCGCACAAGCGCTTGAGGGTAGTGGAACTGATATCAAATTAGTCGATAGATCTCGGGATAAAGCAGAAGCAGCTTCGATGATTTTAAGGAAAACCACTGTATTATGTGGTGACTATCTTGATCCCCTTTTTTTTAACGAAATTGGTGTAAAAGGCGTCGATGGATTCATATCTGTAACAGGTCATGATGAGGACGATATCATGGCTTGTGTGACTGCTAAACAGAATGGTGCCAAGCATGTCTCTGCGCTCATCCAGCAACCAAGATACCTGCCTATATTGGCAGACATCCCGTTATTGGATGCTGTGGTTAGTCGCCACCTGGTTGCAGTCAGTGAAATCCTTCATCTTGTCAGACGTGGTCATATTGTTTCCGCCGCATCTCTTCACGAAATTGAAGCTGAAGTCTTGGAAATGATTGTTGATCCAGGGGCTAAGATTGCGGGGAAAACAGTCAATTCAATCCGATTTCCTGATCATGCTTTGATTGGTGCAGTTGTCCGTGATGGAGGTCATATGGTAGCAACAGGGGATTTAACCATCTTGCCTGAAGACCGTGTCATTGTTTTTAGCTTACCCAATGCCATTCCAAAAGTTGAAGAGCTTTTTTGAGGGAAATGAATCTGAAGCAGATCTTATTTATACTCAGTAATCTATTGCTTGCTGTTTCAGTGGCACTCTTGGTTCCTTTGGCGATTGCCGCCTATTACAATATGGCTAGCGGCGAACAAGATCTAATGGCTTTTACCAAAACGATTGTGATCACGGTCATTGTGGGTGGGATCTTGCATCTGGCTACTCGTGATACGAACCGGGAACTGGGTAACAAAGAAGGCTTTGCAATTGTCACTTTCGGCTGGATATTAATTGCACTTGCAGGTGCGTTGCCGTACTTTTTTTACCAAGACTTTCTTGGAAATGGAATAGATCAACAAGTTTCAATCTTCAGACGGTTCACGGACGGCTATTTTGAGGCAATGTCAGGTTTTTCGACTACTGGTGCGACAATCCTGCCTGAAATTGAGCATCTGCCGCATGGGATCCTATTTTGGCGAAGTTTTACTCACTGGTTTGGCGGCATGGGGATCTTGGTTTTGGTTGTTGCAATTTTACCCTTGCTTGGTGTTGGTGGTATGCAGCTGTACCGAGCCGAAGCTCCAGGACCACAAACCAATCGTATGACCCCAAGAATTCAAGAAACGGCAAAAGTTTTATGGTGGGTTTATGTTTTAATCACTCTGATAGAAGTGTTTTTTTTGTGGATTGGGACAGTTTGGATTGTGCATGAAAATGTCCGTGAAACTCTTGGCGAAGGTCTGTATAATGCCTTTTGTCATGCCTTTGGGACTATGGCTACTGGTGGCTTCTCACCTAAAAATGCCAGCATTGGTCACTATAACAGCATCTATATTGATGTGGTCGTCATTGTTTTCATGTTCATTGCTGGAACTAATTTCTCACATCATTATAAGGCACTGAAAGGTGATTTTGGCAGCTACCTGAAAGACGAGGAATTCCGATTTTACCTCTTTGTGATTGGCCTAGTAGTGGTGGCTCTGACGCTTAATACCATGCTGCAACCTGTTGCTGTAGTCAACGGTGTAACCCGTTCAGTGAGTCAAGATCAAATTGTGCAGATAGAAGACAAAACCTATCCGGTTGCCGATGGTAAAGTCGAATATCAGAACCAGATCTACTTCGTTCAAGATAATTTTGAACAGATCGTGATTAACGACACCACTTACGAAGTTCACCAAGCAAAAGTGGTCTACAAGTCCATTGGCGATGCACTGCGCTTTGTGGGATTCCAAGTTTTAGCCATCGTTACTACTACAGGGTATGGAACCGCAAACTTTGAAGTGTGGCCATTTATTTCGCAAGTGACCTTAGTTTCCCTCATGTTTTTTGGTGGCTGTGCAGGATCAACTGGTGGTGGAATGAAACAGGTTCGATTCTTACTTTTGATTAAGCAAGGCTATCGTGAAATTAAACAATTGATTATGCCACATGCCGTCCTACCCGTAAAGCTGAATGGACAAGTTGTTCCTACAGGGATTATGACTAATATTTTGGGGTTTTTCTTCATCGGTGTGGCGGTGTTCGTAACGGCGACGATTATTCTCACGGGGGTAGGGCTAGATCTTATCAGTGCGAGCAGTGCAGTTGCATCTGCACTGATGAATATTGGCCCAGGATTAGGGAGTGTTGGCCCAACAAACAATTACGCACATATCGTTCCAGCTGGCAAATGGATTTTGTGTTTCTGTATGCTTTTAGGACGTTTAGAACTATATACTGTGCTTGTACTGTTTGCCCCCCAGCTTTGGAAAAAGTGATGTTTCATCAGTTTCGATATACTGTTTATACGCTTTCTTTATTTCTTTGTTTGGCAGTTGTATGTGTAGGGAAAAATGCTGATGTCCAACAGGGATTATTAGGTTCCCGCAGGAATGCTATTGTTAACGCTGTTGAGTTCGCGAGTCTTGCAGTGGTCAATATTAGCACGACGCAGATTCAAGAGTATGCGGTTAATCCATTTTTTCAGGATCTCTGGTCGCCATTCTTTGACATGCCGTTTCAGATACCTCAAAAGCGAGAACTTCATGGGTTGGGATCAGGTATAATAATCAGTGAGGATGGATATATTCTTACCAACCAGCATGTGATCGAGGACGCCGATTTTGTTGAAATTATTCTATTTGATGGGCAAGAGTTCGAAGCTCAGGTTGTTGGGTTAGATCAACTATCAGATCTTGCCGTTCTTAAGATAGAACCTCCTTCTCAACTGCTCGAAATTCAATTCGGGGATTCAAGCAACCTGATGATTGGTGAATGGGCCATCGCCATAGGGCATCCGTTCGCATCTGCTGTGGGAAATCCCAAGCCGACAGTAACTATCGGTGTTGTTAGTGCAACAAACCGGACTTTAAAAGCGGAAAATCGGCTTTATCGCCATCTGATTCAAACGGACGCTTCGATTAATCCTGGTAACAGTGGCGGCGCATTGGTTAACCTTCATGGTCAACTGATTGGCGTTAATACAGCAATTTATTCAACAAGTGGCGGGTCACAGGGCATTGGTTTCGCAATTCCCGCGGATATCGCACAAAAAGTTGTTGGTAGAATCATTGAGCATGGTGCGATTATCCCGCCAGTAATTGGACTAAAAGTGCAGAATCTAACGCAGGATCTAGCTGAAGCGGTAAATTCGCCAGAAGCAACCGGGGTTCTTGTTACGCAAGTGGAGGATGGTAGTATTGTCGCCCTATCTGGAATAAAACGTGGTGATGTTATTACAAAAATAAATGGTCAAACGGTAATGGATCAAGATGAGTATCATTCGATTACCCGGTTGATTGGTGAAAACGAGGACATAATCTTCCAGGTGTTTAGAGCTGGTATTCAGCAGCAGATCAAAATTACAATTAAAGAATTGCAGCGAAATTATGAAATTGATAGTTGGAAGTTAAAGGTTAGACAACAGAGTCGAAAGGACTTGAATAATTACAGCCATCGTGGTGTAATTGTATCCAGGGTAAGGGGAGGGAGTGAGCTTGCTAGGAAAGGGCTTCGAAGAGGAGATTTGATCTATAAGCTTGGAAATGTTGTAGTTGATTCACTAGAAAATTTTAAACGGATTGTTATCCGATTACGTCGCAATCAGAGATTCTCACTTTTTTTTGAGCGAGATCGTGAGGAATGGGCCATTCGCAACCTTGTTGTTCAGTGAATAGTTAAGCAGCTGTTTCATCGGTAGAAAATCACAGACTGAAAATGCGTGGACATAAAAATGGGAAAAAGAAGAACAGGAAGCGAAGAGATCGATAAGCGATTTAAGGGAGTTGAAGAAGCACAACGTGCTTTAAACAGACAACGTGTCCCGTTAATAATTGGTGCTATTGTTTCAATAGTTATTCTGCTTTCCATTGTTATGTTAATGCAATCGGATGATGACAATGCTGAGATCGTTAACATGGACAGTCAGGAGTTCAAATATTTACGTGAGCAAGCACGAATCGACCACAGTGGTAAAAGATACGAACAGGCTATTATTAAACTGACGAAAGCGTTGAAGATGCGGCCTCAAAATTCGGAAGTCTGGAATGACTTAGGTGCAACCTACTACGCGCTTGGACTTGAGTATGCAGGTAGTACTTGGCCATCATGGGAACGTGATTTGACAGCTAATACGATCTCTGAAGGAAATCTAGAACTTGGAACAGCACTGCGTGAAGTTGAATCTGGGTACCTAGTTTTCATCTGTAATGATGAAACAGCTGAACAAATTGAGCAAAGGGCAAAGCGAAGAAATGCCTATATCTCCAGTAGCAGGTGGTCTATCAAGAGTAAAAAAGTAAACATTCTTGTTGGGCGAACAAAAGAGTTTTTGCTGAAAGCACGTGATTCATACGTTGCCGCGATTGATGTCAAGCCGGCTTATGATGCGCCCTTTCAAAATTTGGGAGCTTTGTATATCAAAATTGGTCAGTTAGATGTTGGGAAAGATAATCTTGAGAAAGCTTATGAACTGAATCCACGCAATGATGAGTTGAGAATGTACCTCCATCAATTTAAATCAAAAGAGTACATCACAACAAGTACAGTCCTGACTGTGGACGAAGAGTAAGAGCAATTCTCAAAGCTTTTGGGTAATGAACTAGCTTTTTTCGTCGAAATTTCGTTATCATTTATGCACTTCACCGTCTCTGAAATTGTCGGAAAAACAGGTGGTCGATTAGTTCGTGGAGAACACAACTTTGTTATTAATGCAGTTTCTACCGATTCTAGGACATTAGCTTCTGGAGATCTTTTTGTTGCAATAATTGGTGAAAATTTTGACGGTCATGATTTTGTCAGCCACGTGGAACAAAATGGAGCTATCGGTGCTGTTGTTTCAAGGGCTTCTGAGATAAAATTGCCAGTTGTAATTGAGGTTCGAGATACACTGGTTGCCTATGGTGAGATTGCGAATCTGCATCGAAATCGATTTGATGTTCCAATCGTAGCGATTACTGGTAGTAATGGAAAAACCACGACTAAGGACATGGTTGCGGAAGTGCTTGCGCAGCGGTGCTCAGTGTTCAAATCCGAGAAGAATTTTAATAACCGTATTGGTATACCGAATCGATTGTTACAATTAAGTGCTCAGGATGAAGTTGGAGTTTTAGAAATTGGATCAAACCAACCGGGTGAAATTAAACATCTGTCAGGCATTGTTGAGCCAGATGTTGCGGTAATCACGAATATCGGGTTTAGCCATTTGGAATTTCTTGGATCAATCGAAGGCGTTTTTAAGGAAAAAAGCGCTATCCTTGAAAATGTAGATTTGGCAATTTTGAGCGCTGACGATGTTTACACAGAAAGACTTCGACGTGAGTTCCCTGTTGAGGTGGTTACCTTTGGTTATAAACACTCGGCGGATGTGTCTGCTAGCAATATTCGCATTGACAATTATGGAAAGCCTAGGTTCCGTTTGCAACTTGATCACCAGGATGTTGAGGATATTCGTCTACCTTGTGCAGGAGCCCATAATATTTCAAATGCACTTGCGGCAGCCTGTGTTGGAAAATGGGCGGGTTTAACCCATCGAGAAATTCGAATTGGTCTAGAGAACTTTTCTCCACCTGATATGCGTCTTCAGTGGATTGAACTAGATTATTTTAATATAATTAACGATGCTTATAACTCTAATCCAAATTCAGTTCAAGTTGCGCTTGGCATGTTGAGTGACACTCATATTAAAGGGAAGCGAATAGCAGTTCTGGGTGACATGCTGGAACTGGGAGCGCAGTCTGCTCAGCTCCATTTTGAAGTTGGACGATGTATTCGTCCAAATGTAAAGACTTTAATCACCGTTGGTAATTGCAGTCGTCAGATTGCGGATGGCATACAGCATCAGATGGCATCGATAGATCACTGTTATACTGCTGATGAAGCTGTTGACGCGTTGCGTCGTGTTGTGGATTTGGGAGATCTAGTTTTGCTTAAAGGCTCACGTGGTATAGAACTTGAAAAAATATTAAGAGGTTTTCTATGAAGTTAGGTTACACTCTTTGGAACGATTATCATTTTACCAACTATCCCGAGATCTTAGCGAATTTACGAGAGATTGGGGTTAAGATTATTGTGATTGTTCCGCAATACTTGTTGGACCGTGATGACCGAGCACGACTTGTCGGTGTCTATTTGCCAATCAAAAATCTTGTCAATGAGGTAAAACAAAGTGGCTTTGAATTGATGATAAAGCCACACTTCATACCTAGAGAGTCTAATGGGAAACAACCTCCCAATTGGCAGGGATGGATTGGTACAGTAGACATGAATTCATGGGGATTGCTGATGGGTCGTATTAAACTTGAACTTGAAAGTCTCACTCGTGATTATCGTCCGCGCTACTTTTGTATTGGCAGTGATTTGATTGGAACTCATGCGCAGCGTGAGGAATGGGCTAAAGTCGTTGACGCGATGATGGCTTTTGAAGTATCTTTGGTTTACGCTAGCAATTTTTCTCAGCCGTTAATTAGGCGTTTCCGTTGGGCGCTTTTCTGGTCATCACTTTTAGGAAGGTACAATCGCACGTTGGATCTTGTCTTCCACTCACAGCGTTTTGAAATCCCCGATATGCAACGTGCGCAAGTTGCGCGGGCGATTTACCGAAGTGGCTTTCGTTTTCCGTTAGATGCAGTTGGACTGAACTTACACTGGCCACCTGAAGACGAAAAATATGAAGATTTATCAGAAAAATGGTTTCATTACGAGAGAAGTGGGTTTGAAATTAACTATGTCGAATCAGTTAAAATGTGGTGTGGAACGAACCCATTATGGATTACTGAATGTGATCTGATTGGGCAACACAGGTCAGATCTTGACTATTATCGAAAATGGTGGGAGACATGCTTGGACGTTTGGGGGGGACTGTGTGAAGTATTGATATGTAAAGAGGACGAAACTCCACAATGGATTGAAGTCGCACGCCAAAGTGCATTCATTAAGAGTAAGATTGTGGAGTGGAATCAAAAAGATCAGATTGAAGATTTACCTTCATCTTTGACTGCGTATAGGTCACAGAGAGTAGATCAAGAACAAGAAAATCTAGAATCACAACAATCATCATTTTCCTTTAGGGAGGAGGAAAGCTAGTGCCAAGAGGAAAAATAAAATATTATAATATGGAAAAGGGATTTGGGTTTATTGCTCAAGATGATGGCGAGGCAGATGTCTTTATTCACAGTTCGGCCATTGATAGCCCTTATGACGACATTCGAGTTGGACAGACTGTAAAGTATCAGGTTACTGAGGGTAGGAAAGGTCTAGTTGGAAAAGATGTCGAGATACTATTGACAGCACTTGAACGTAGGTGGCTGCGTCAGGGGAAGAATTTAATTCCACGTGAGAATAATATGCCAAATTGGATGGATGCTGATGGCGCATCTGTCTTACCACGCGATAATAGGGGAGGTTCATCAAGTGAAGATGGTGATCAGATCTTAGCGGATTCAAATCGGATGAATTTTGGAAATTTATATATTGAGAAGCAAATCCGTCAGCAAACACCGATGTTCTTCGCTATGCTGGACGGTATTGAGCGATCTGTCACAATTATTGGTGCTAACACGGATTCACTCGTTCTTCACAGTAAGGATGGGAAACAAGAAATACCAAGAACTAACGTCAAATATTGTTATAAAGCTGAGGATTTGGACGGAATCGAGTCAATTTTGGAGCATAATTCTAAGTTAGAAAATAATAAAGATATAGAAACTGAATCTTGTGGTCAGGATCACCAGGTGAATATCGATGCGATCCGCGAGGCAAGACAAGAAAGATATCCAATTGAAGTTAAAATTATTGAAGGGGAAGTCTTTCACGGTCAGGTAGATTGGATAAGTAATGATGAAGTTAAGATGATCTTAGATAATGGCTCAAAGATCGTTATATTTCTGCATGCGATCTGTGACCTTAAGATGTTCCCAATGCAAAAGGCTATGTGAAAATCAGATGAATCAGAGCGTAACGGATCAAGATGTGTTAGATGCATATCAAAAAGTTACAAATGAGATCGATGTTGAAACGCGGAGGTTACAGGTTCAGATTGGTGGTTCCCCATGCCCAGCCAATTGTTATGACTGTTGTCACAATACTGCAACGATGACGATCAGTGAAATTGAAGCCCGAGATCTAAGAATCGGGTTACAAAAACTACCGAAGGAAATCCAGTCTCATATCTTGGAGAAAGCATGTAAATCTATTACCAAACTTGAAGCGGCGGGGTTTCTTGAGGAAAATACTCCAGAGGCATCGGGCATGGATATGGTCGATGCATTAAAAGGAACCCCCGAAGGAGCATGCCCCATGCTTGTCGGTGGAGTATGTTCAGTCTATAATCACCGGCCAATCATATGTAGAGTATGGGGGTACCCGATGAATAACGGGAATGAGATTGGCTGCTGCTGGAAAACATTTATCGGTCGGCGGAAAGAATATACTCCAATTCAATACAACCGCTATTGGGAAGAATGTCGAGATTTGAGTAAAGCAACCGGTAACATCTCTCGTACACCAAATTGCTATCTTGTTAAAAACTTACTAAGTTAATCAAATGTGTTGTTAAGTTTATACTTTAAGCACCAAAAAATTCTGCGTTCTTTCCTGTGAAACTTTCCCATTCTTCTGGAACGTCATCCTCAGCGTAAATCGCCTCAACAGGACATTCTGGTTCGCAAACCCCGCAATCAATGCATTCTTCCGGATCGATGTAAAGTTGCACCTCTTCCTCAAAGAATTCTTCATTATCGGAAGTTGGGTGAATACAATCGACGGGACAGACGTCAACACAAGCCGTATCCTTTACATCAATGCACGGCTCACAAATTACATAAGTCATACTAATCTACTCCTAAGCTAGAGTTGCTGAAACAGCACGCTCGATTGTCACTAAGCTCTGCTTGGGCTAGCCTCGAAATTACTATGATAATTCCCAACAGAAACAGCACTTCCCAAACCGATTAATCTTATCATATCTGTCGAACTATGTCAAATGGATATCAAAAAAATTTGGTTTCTTTTAATATGTGCTGCTCTATTGCAGAACCGGGGATGGAACAACATATGGATTCTCTCCAAATATCATCTGCCCGTTCACCTTAACCGGATAATTTTCACCCCCATTTATGGGGATTAGCCAAAGTTGTCCATTATTTTCGTAAAGGATTTCCTTGCCATTGGGTAGCCAGACCGGCTTTTCTCCACCATGAGTGGTGATCTGGGTTTCTTGTGTTGTTTCTTTTTGATTTAGTTCAGCAAGCCAAATTTGACGATGGTTTTCTTCTTGTCGACTGAAAGCCATGATGTTGGGATCGGTTGGGGACCATCTCGGTTCAGTGTCATCAGTTAAGCCAACGCATATGGGATCAATACGATTTTCAATACGGTTATAGGCATAGATATTTCGGTCGTTTCGCGTTTGTGGATTCTCGATTGTTCCCCGTGCGCTATAAGTTAAGATTTTGTTTGTTGTATTCCAGCTCGGTGTTGACACTTCGATTGCTGTCGAAGGAATAAGGAACTCGCTGCCAGTTGAAATGTGCCTGACATAGAGTCTTTGCCTGTCTGGACCGCGACGTACAAATGCAACATAATTCCCATCTGATGATATAGCTGGATCCCTAGCAAGCTCTTTACGATCCAATAAAATGTCAATTTCACCTTGATCATTGATAACTATATTACCGTCAAGGTCAGTATAAAGAATCCTTCCATCTATTGAGACGGTTGGCTTTCGGCCAATACCAAGTGGTTCATTTGTTCCACCCGGTGCATAGCCCCAGACCAGGTTATCGTAATTGTAAACAATTAATGCATTAATATGGGGAACTGTCTCTTTTTGCTCAAACGTTGTCGTATCAATAGTATCATTGGGGTTAGGGTCGAATTCCTGCTGGTCTTGCAGTCGCCAGCCTTTACCAGTCGCTTCAAAGATAAATCCAATTCCTTGAGACCAATACCACCACTCCTCGATTTGGGTGCCTGAACGTGTAAACTGAAAAGTATCATCAGGTTTGCCATATTGCATCTGGATTGTATGGCGATGACCATCATCAATTTCAGCTATATTGCCAAGTTGATCAATATAGATTGCGGATATGGTGATGTCAATTGAAGGTGTTATATAATTTGGAAAGACGGATATGATGTGTGGGTTACCCTGAACAGGACGATGAGTTCCATAAATTCCAACACCATCACGTAGATCTGCGTGTCGATTGTTGTTGAGATCAACAATGGCCATCACGTAATAATCACCTGGCGGAACTTGAATCCTATATTTCCCATCTTCATCAAAACTGACCGGATACGCGATAGGTTGAGTGAAGTCTTCATCCTGTGATAATGAGATAACTCCAATCTTGAATTCCTGATTTGACCAAAGTATTTGTCCCTCAATACCGCTTTTGTACTCTGTTGTTGGTGTAATCCATTCCAAGCTGTGAACAGGTTCGAGTTGGCCGTCGCTTGAGTAGGTTGCACTGACGACTATCTCGATAGGTGTGTTTTTTCCTTCTTTAAGTTTAATCGATGAAGGGGGTATGTTAGTGATGTCGCTAGTTCCAAATCCTCCAATTGCATCACCCACACTGTATTTACCGTCACCATTACTATCAACATTAACCAAAAAGTAGTAACTCTCGGATGGCAACAAAAGTTCAAATTCCCCTTTAAGGTCAAGTTCAACTTGTCTAGTTGGATTAATCATGGTTTTTGCTTTGTAGATTTGTAAAATCGAGTTTTGCAAAGAGTGTCCGGGCCAAATAACTTTTCCTGTAATCTCAGCCATTCCCTCATTGTTTGAAATCGATTTTGTCATTTGATTTATGGGGACGGTTTTGCCGTTTTCAAGTTGCTTGCCTGTGATGGCAATCTCTATTTCTTTGGTGATATCAGCTTTGTTAACTAAAACAGGGCGCGGGTGAGCATCTGCTGATAAATCTTGGATACCGTATATGCCAACCAAATCGCCGGGGGAAAAGGCATTGCTGCCGTTACGGTCAACGACGGCAAGCAGGTAATATTTGCCGGGCTTCAGATTAAGAATAAAAGTCTGATCCTCTTCCATTTGACAAGTCGCTGCACGGTATTTCCAGGACAAATCAGTGTAGGCAAAAACAGATATTTTTTCCGCCGGAGTAAAGTCTTCCCAGGTTATATGACCTTGTATGCCAGAGGTAATTTCTTCTAGCTTACCTTTGAATTTAGTTAGATTACTTTCTTCATATTCAGTAATTGAAACAAGCTTGTTAGCACTTTCAATATCCTGTAACCGTGCCACAATAGGAATGTTAATTCCGTTGATGGATTGGTAGTTACCAATGGAAATGAGTTGTTTTTCCTGTTTTGGATCGCTCCAGTCAGTAATACCGAAAACACCCATACCATCGCCAAAGTCGAATTTACCAGACTTATCTAGATCTACAAACGCCACCAAGTAATAATCACCAGGTTCAACACGAATCTCAAATTGACCATCAATAAGTTGTGTTACACCTGTATATGGTTCTTTGAGGAACTTATCTTTATAAACTTGGGTTGTTGTCTTTGAGAGATCTTTACCTGGCCAGAATACCTGTCCCTTAATTTTGGCTGTTGCATTTTTAACAAAGTCTTCTTCAATTTTTTTAAGTTCCTTGGTTGTTAATTTCTGTTGTGAAATTAAGTGACCACTAACCATAATTATCAAAAAGATACAGGTAAGAGCTTTTACAATAACCAATTGGTTGTTCTTCATTTCATTCATCGGTTGACTGTTTTTGATTATGGTGGGCTTTTTCATCTGATGTGTTTGGTTGATCAGAAGCCTGTTGTCTCCCGGTGGCGTGCTGATAAGTATCATACCAATTTGCTGGTGTATTGATAATTCGTTGTTCCTTATAGATTTTTTCCAAGTCCGTAATCTGCTGTTTTTTCAATTCTGTTTCTAAATTAGCCTTTTCTATATCCTCGGCAAACAGAAGAGATGCGATTTCAGCATGATCTGTACCTTCTGCCATTGCCAGTTTTAGGTCTCCCTCTGGACTTATTTCGCCAATTTTCTTTTGATCTCCTGTAAATATAATTCGTAGATCCAGGTCTGGATAGAGCGCTATCGCTCTTGTTCGCGCATCATAGACTTTTTGACGGTGTTTTGAGTGGGCAAGTACTCGGCCGGAAAGCGGGTTTCCGTCTTTATAACTATGTATGGTTAGCAACAGCCAACGGTTTGGGTATTTTTGGCGGATGTTAGTCACATCAAGGGTGTTGGGCATGTCCCCCCTAATCTCAGTTGTTCGACTTAACTCGCTGATAGAGGCTATTATTTGCTATTATCGCTAATAATAGCAATTCTGCCATTTAGTTTCAATCTAAATGCTGCGGAAATCAAGTCAAAATTTGAGCTAAGTTTGTGTTTTTAATTAGATTTAGTCGGCAAAGTAATGAGACTCATTTAGGAGATTAATACTAAGTTGTCACGATGGATTATTTCATCATAATAATGATAGCCGAGAATCTGTTCAATCTCGTGCGTGTTTTTACCAATGATCTGTTGAGCCTCTTGGGTATTGTAGTTGACCAAGCCTCTGGCAAATTCCCTGCCGTTCTGATCTCGGCACGAAATAGTATCACCAAATTCGAATTTTCCAGTGATCTGTTGTACACCACATGGTAAGAGGCTTCCTCCATGATTTAGTAACGCATGATGAGCTCCTTCATCAACAAATACTTGACCTTTTGGTGGACGTGAATAGGCAATCCAGCGGTGACGTGAAGATATCCGCTTTTGCGGTAAAAAGAGAGTCCCAACTGCTTCACCATCCAGAATCCGATTTAGAATATTTTTTTCAGATCCGTCGGCCAGCACCATCAATCCACCAGAACCCGTTACAATTTCGGCAGCTAGAAGTTTTGTTATCATTCCACCAGTTCCTTCATTCGTACTAGAATTTCCTGCCAAAACACGGATTGTATCATCAATCTTAGGAACAACATATATCAGTTCAGCATTTGTATCTGTCTGTGGATCGGCAGTGTAAAAACCTTTCTGGTCGGAAAGAATAATCAGCAGATATGCGTCTATAAGATTGGTTACATATGCAGCAAGAGTATCATTGTCACCCACCTTAATTTCATCAACCGTAACGGTGTCATTTTCATTAATTATTGGGATGGCTCCTAACCTGAGTAGAGTGAGAAGCGTATCACTTATATGGACATAACGTTGTCGGCTAGTGAAGTCTTCCTGCGTTAACAATGCCATGGCGGGAATCTGCCCATACTGCTGTAGTCGTGACTGATATGCTTGCATCAGTTGAATCTGGCCTACAGCCGCGGCCGCTTGTAATTCAGGCATTGTCTCGGGGCGATGGTTAAATCCAAGCTGTCGTGTGCCGGCGACGATGGCGCCAGAGGTAACAAGTATAATCTCTTTGTTTCTTTGTTTTAACTTTGTAAGGTCATGGGTAAGTTGATCTAGCCGTTCGCTAGAAAGTTCAGAATTTTGTGATAGCGTTGAACTGCCAACCTTTACTACCACACGTTTGACTTGTGACATTAATTGTTGTCGGTCGGATTTAGCCATTTGAGTTTTGGTCGAATGTAAATTCAAATTCATCAATCTGAACAGTATCTCCTTCTTGTATGCCAGCTTTTATTAGAACATTGATAACTCCCATTTTTTTTAATTTTCGATAAAACATCACGATTGCTTGTTCATTTCCAAAATCTGTCATCAGAGCTGCACGGCGTACTGCCTTGCCTTCTACAGAAAAGTAATTTTTCCCCTGAGTTACTTTTATCTTCTCTTTTAATCTAGATTCGCTTATCACCATCGGTGTCTGTTGAGAATTCTTCTGTTGAATCTCTTTATTGATACGCTGTAACAATCGGTATGTAGATGTAATGAGCGCATTCACTCCTTGTCCAGTTAAGGCGGATATTTCATAGACCTTTCGTTTACCAAAGTAACTCAGGACTTTCTGAAGGTAATCTTGAGCAAAAGGTAAATCTGTTTTGTTTAGCGCAACCAATTGTGGAATTCGAGCTAATCGCTTGTTATAGAGTGAAAGTTCTCTATTAATCTGTTCGAAATCTTCGATTGGATCCCGTCCATCGCTGGCTGACGCATCGATGACATGGATCAGTATTTTGGTACGCTCAATATGGCGAAGGAAATCATGACCAAGACCAGAGCCGGTATGAGCACCGTCAATTAAGCCTGGGATATCAGCTAAAAGAAAGTTTTTATCTTCAGCAATTCGGACTACACCGAGATTTGGTGTCAGCGTCGTAAATGGATAAGCAGCAATTTTTGGTTTGGCGGCTGAAGTTCTTGAAAGAAGCGTTGACTTTCCGGCGTTTGGGAAACCGACTAAGCCAACATCAGCGATTAACTTGACTTCAAGATCGATGGTGCGTTCTTCACCTGGTTCTCCTTTTTCAGCAACGCGCGGGGTTTGAAAAATGGAACTTCGAAAGTGGGCGTTACCCCGACCACCAATTCCCCCTTGTGCTGCAATGAAAGATTGACCAGCTGTTTCCAAGTCAGAGATGATCTCATCTGTGTTGTGTATACGCACAACAGTACCTACTGGAACTCTGACAACCCGATCCTCCGCACTTCCTCCATTCCTTAGCTTTCCCATACCATGTTGACCGTCATCAGCTGTTTGGTGTGGTCTATAACGAAGATCAATAAGTGTTGTCATTTCTTTGGTGGCTTGTAATACTATGCTGCCCCCATTTCCACCATCTCCACCGTTTGGGCCGCCTCGGGGGATATGCTTCTCACGACGAAAACTAATGCACCCGTCTCCACCTTTTCCACCTTTTACATAAATTTTAGCTGTGTCTAAATTCACGGTTTTTTATTTTTGATTAGATTTTGGATAGATTATAGAAAAGCTTGGCTGTTAGGTAATGAAAATTTACTACTGGTTACAAAAAAAGCCCCATCAAACACGGGGCTTTCATATAATACAATTTCTCAGTGGTTAAATTTAGAAATTAGGTCGTTGTGCGTATACACTTACCTGTCGACGATATTTATCCTTGCGTTCAAAACAGACATAACCTTCGATTTTCGAAAAGATAGTGTGGTCATTTCCAAGTCCCACATTATCCCCCAGATGAATTTTGGTTCCCCGCTGGCGAATAATAATGTTTCCAGCTAATACCTTAGAACCCGAGTATTTTTTCACTCCAAGCCGCTTAGAAGTACTGTCGCGACCGTTTGTGGTACTACCTCCCCCCTTTTTATGGGCCATTTACATCTCCTTGGAAATTTTCTAATATAATGGTCTAGTTTTCAATACCAGTTATCCTTATTCGAGTAAGGTTCTGTCGGTGTCCCCGTCTCCGACTGTAGCCTTTACGTCTCTTTGATTTAAAAACGAGAATTTTCTTGCCTTTCGTTTGTTGAACTACTTCGCTAGTAATAGTTACATTCTCAAGATATGGCGATCCGACTTGGATATCTCCGTTACTATCAGAGACAGCCAGGACATCAGAAAAATTAACAGTTTCACCGACAGACGCATCCAACTTCTCTATATCGATCAGTGTGCCAACTTCAACTCGATGTTGTTTGCCACCTGAGGCGAACACTGCATACATTTAATTTTCTCCATGATTTATCTAGAACAAAACCCAACTGAGGAGTATATCAAACAATTCCTCAGTATGTCAAACTTAATCTAGGCGGATTTGCCGATTATGTTCATCAAGAACCTGATAATCTTCTAGATGAAGATCAATGTTACCTTCGATTTGAAGACGCAGGCCCATTTCTTGATTTAGCTGCTGTATCAACTTTGATCGCCGATCAAGAAGACGTGATACAACTAATTCATTAGCAATAACCTTAAACCTTTTCCTTTGAGATTTTCGGACAGCTTTTTTAATTGACCGCAGAATATTAATCACTACAGTATCAACTGAGAGGACAAAACCATGCCCGTCACAGTATGGACATATCTGAGTAAGAATATTTTTTATACTTGGACGTGTGCGTTGGCGGGTCATTTCAACCAATCCGAGTTCAGAAATCCTGAGTATATTTGTCTTAGCGCGATCCTTTTTGATTTCTTGTTGTAATGCTTGATAAACGTTTCTGCGATCCTCACGGCGATCCATATCAATAAAATCGATAACAACAATGCCACCAAGGTCTCTTACGCGCATCTGACGTACGATCTCTTCAACAGCTTCGAGATTTGCTTTTAGGATAGTACTATCTGCATCATTTTCCCCGGTAAATTTACCTGTGTTTACATCAATGGAAACCATCGCCTCGGTTTGTTCAATTACGATATATCCTCCACTACGCAACCAAACTTTTTGTCCTAGTGCTTTTTTTAGTCCTGTCTCAATGCCGAATTTCTCCATCATTGGGATGGATTTATTGTTGTAAAACTTTACACGAGACTTGAATTCGGGCAGTAACAGGGTGAAATAATTAATAGCTGTATCATATTGTGGCTTTGAATCAATAATCAGTTCGTTAATATTACTATTAAAGTAATCGCGTATAATCCGTTCAGTGAACCCAAGGTCTCTGTGTACTAAACTTGGTGCCTTAACACGGCGGGCCTTTTGGTTGATACTTTTCCACGTGTTAAGAAGATAGTTGATTTCTGCTGAAAGATTCTCCTCGCTTTTGTTCTCAGCCGCTGTTCGGATAATGAATCCACCTGCGGTATCGGGTCTAAAAGACTGCACTAAATTCTTTAAACGTTGTCTCTCTTCTGCAGATTCAATTCGTCTTGAGATACCAACACTTGATGAAGTTGGAAGATAGACGATGTACTTTCCGGGAAGGGAAATGGTGCTTGTGATACGTGCGCCTTTTGTACCAATGGCTGCTTTGGCAACTTGTACGAGGATTTCTTGGCCGGTTTCAATTACATCTGTGATAACTGGCTCAGTTTTCCCATGTCGTCTTTGTGTTGGAGAGTCGCCTAAATCGGTATATACCTTAGCCGAACCATCACTATCTTCGATATCCTCAAAACTGTACTCAATATCTGATGCGTGTAGAAACCCATGTTTCTCAAGACCAATCTCGACGAAAGCGATTTGCATGCCGGGGAGGACGTTGTCAACACGCCCTTTATATATGTTGGCTAAAATATGCTCTTCATTCTGACGCTCAATATAAATTTCGCTGAGCACTCCATTTTCAAGAATGGCACATCTTGCTTCGTACTTATCTTCAGAGATAAGAATTTCTTTTTTCATTAGTTGCCTCCAACTGTTGATGTTTGTAGAGGCAAAGAATTCAGATCACTAAGTCACTTTCGACGGGGAAAAACACTATTCAATCACTATGGAAATCGTATTTGGGACTTGCCTTTTTTCACAGTGGATGTGTCCCCTTAAAATTTGCCCATCTGGATTCATTTTACTTGCGTGGTGTCATTGTAACAACAGGTAGAATCATCTCACCCATTGATATTCCTCCATGTTGAAATCCTCCTCGAAATTGCCGCGTGTATTCATTAAACTGATTCGGGTACACAAAGTAGTGGTCTTCCTTAGCAAGAATATAGTTTTTGGTGGTGTTTTCTACAGGTAATTTGTATTCATTTGGACGATCAATGTGAACTGCTTGATCAGCTCTTAATTTCGTGCCGAATTTGAACCGAAGACTTGTCGAGGTTTCGCGATTTCCAAAGGCTCGAGAAGGACGGTTACACAACGTTGAACCGTGATCAGAAGTTAAGACTACTATGGCATTTCGGTTAGCGATGATTTTGAGGATTTTAAACAATATAGAATGTGTAAACCACGATTTCACCAGAGAGCGAAAAGCCGATTCATCTGGTGAAATTTGTTGTAAAATATCTGATTGTGAGCGTTGATGTGTTAAAATATCAACAAAATTAACGACCAGTGTCGAAAGACTAACCTGGTCAAAAGCAGTGACTTGGCGGATGAACTCATTGCCACCTTTTGCATCAAAAATCTTAAAATATCTTAATTGCGGTTTTAATTGAATTCCTTCTTGTCGCAGTTTTGATTGAAGCAGTTGTTTTTCATACCGATTTGTACTTGTCTCATTTACATCCCCTTCTTGCCAATATTCTGGATATTTCTGAGCGATTTCAATTGGAAATAAACCGCTAAAAAGAGCGTTACGAGAATAGAGTGTTGCGCTCGGTAGAATTGAAAAGTAATAATCTTGATTCATGTAGAAGAATTGCCTCAGCATTGGCTCAATTATCAGCCAGTGGTCTAGGCGCATACAATCAACAACGATGTAGTAAACTTGTTTTTTTTCGCGTAAATGAGGAATAACATATTTGTTCAAGATGTCTACTGATAAGATTGGTCGATTCTTGCCACGCATCCAACCAACATAATTTCCCTCAATATATCTAGAAAAGAAAGTTTCACACTCTTTTTTCTGTTCCTTGTGTGTTTCTTTAAAACCTGTTTCTCCTAGTTCGTCAAATGCTAAATCCCAAGAAAGTAACTTTAAATATATGTCTACCCAAATTCTCCAATCTGAATGACCTTGGATTAATTTCCTGATTTCATTAAAGCTTTCTGTGTAGTTTCGTGGGATTTGTCCTTCAATAATTCTGTCTTGATCAAGGACCCTCTTCAAAGTTGACACAATTTGGGCAACCCCGATCGGTTTGACTAAGAAACTGTCGATTTGCTTTCCCAATGCTTCCTCAACGAACAGTTCATCGCTGATTTGTGTAACCATAATAACTGGGATTGTCGAATTGACTTCTCTGATTTGATCAAGTGTTGTAATACCGTCCTGTCCCGGCATCATTTGGTCTAGGATTATCACGTCATAGTGTGATTCTTTAATAATTGCGACCGCATCGGCACCATTTGAAACCGGGGTAACTGAGTAATGCTTTTCGCGTAGGGAACATATATGTGGTTCTAAAATGTCTATTTCATCATCGATCCATAGAATGTTATGTGTTGCTTCCAGCATTGTTAATCAACTTAGTCCCTTCTTGAGTACCATTATCATTTAGCTCCGACTGGTAGTGAGATATTAAATTGTGTGCCTTGTGAATCACTTTTTATCAATTTGATTTGCCCTTTATGGTATTCTTCGATGATCCGCTTCACAAGGGCTAAACCCATTCCCCAACCGTGCTTTTTGGTCGTCATACCTGGTTGAAAGATCTTCTTTTGATTCCCTCGTTGGATTCCTTTACCGTTATCATGGTATTTAATTACAATCTGGTTTCTCTGTCCTTCATACTCTGACTTCACTCCAATAATGCCTGAAGGCTTATCCATCGCGTCAAGTGAATTTCGAACCAAATTTTCCAGCACCCATTGCAAGAGTTCCCGGTTGGCAATTATTTCGGGGAGATTGCCATGGTTAACTGTAATCTTAACCTGATTTGAGTGACGTGGTAGACGCCTTTGAAAATATTCAACTACGTCATCGATAATTTGGTTGACATCTGTTTTGCTTCTGCTTGGGTCGGATCCAATGTGACTAAACCTCTTCGTAATACTCTGAAGACGATCAGTGTCTTTCCGCATAGCATCATAAATTTCGCCAGCTATGGAATTGTCTTTGTCGATGTTTTGCTCTCCAAGCAACTCAATCCAGCCGATGAGTGAAGAAATTGGTGTTCCAAGTTGATGAGCTGTTTCTTTTGCTAACCCACACCAAATAGCTGTTTGCTCAAAAGATTTAATCTGACGGAATGCGGCAAAGCCAGACGCGAGAAAAACAGAAAAAACAGCAATTAAAACAATCGGCATTATGATGAGGCCATAGTACGGTACTTTTTGGTAGTAGAAGTAACCTGTTTCCCACAGTGGCGTTGTCTGAATTGGCACGAAAAGATCTTGTGATATGGAGTTACGAATTAATTGTTGAGCCTGCTGGACTTGATTGGGCTGTGAGTCTTTATGCTGAATCAAGTCTCCCCAAATCTGCCATTTCTGGGGTGTTTTCCCCAAATCAGTAAACACAAAAGGCAGTTGGTCTATGGCATTTACATCTGTTTCACCATGGTAGATATAACCGTAAGTTTTTCGGTTTTCAACCATATACCGAATTGTATTGACTTTGCCTTCACTTTTCATTCGACTAAGAATGTCGTCAACTCTCTTCTGTTCTGCAGCAGAAAATGGTATCTGAGGTTCCGCATTCAATTTTTTCTCAATAGCCGGATTAATACCGCGCGCAGTTATAATCCGCTCGCCTGTATTATCCGTGATAATGAATGATAAACGACTCAGGGGGAGAGATTGGACAACGAACTCATTAAGCCGATTTTGTAAGCCTACTTCTTTTAAACTTGGGATTTCGGCAACTAAGTTAGCAAGCGGGGTAACTTGCTTCTCAAGATTCCTATTCAGTTCTATGATCTGTCTTGTATAGTAAACGAATGCACAAGATAGGCTGAAGATACCGACAATGGTGTAGGCAAGCAAAAAACCCGATGCAGCAGATTTCGCGGCGAGCTTCCCTTTTCCGAAAAGCATCATAGCATCCACCTAAAACACCCTACCTAATCCCGCTATTGTAACGAATAAAGAGTAACAAAGTCAAAGAAATCTTAATCCCATCGATTTCCCTGTTGACAGTGGTTTCAGCGTGTGCTAGATTATATGTTGGGGGAATTCAACCATTACTGTATGTGTTGCCTTTAATTAAGCGGTAAAAGGCTATCTTAGTAAGGTATTACGTAAAGTAGTCTGCCTCGTAGTGCGTTATAGCCTGAATCAATAGGGAGTTTGGATGGTTAAATTCTGGAGAGGGTTCTTTTCGACAGGGCCTTTTTTCGTCGTTTTGTTGTTGCCATCACTAGTTGGTGCAGATAGTAATGGGTTTCTTCCTGACAAAGCAGTTGGTCGGATAGGATACGGACGAATCCAGCGAGTAAACTATTCTCCGGATGCAAAACTAATTACCCTTACCACGTCAATCGGTGTGCGTATCATTGATGCCGAAAGTTTGAAGCAAGCGGGATTTATTCGGTTGGAAGATTTCGCTGTAGACTTGGGTTTCATGTCACACGAGCGGGTTGTGATTGCCACCGGGAATGGTTTAAAGATCTTTGATTTGAGTAATCCACGTTATTCAATTAATCCGCCGTTGCAGGTTCAAAGAATACCGATTCGAACAGTTGCTGTTAGCACCGATGAGGAGTGGATGGCTATTGGGGTGGTTGTCCAGGAAGGGAAGAAGGACGAAAGCGAAGTTTTTGTTTATACTGTTGGTGAGGATGAAACTAGCTTATCACAAATTTTTATACTTGAAGGTGAAGTTGTTGATGTGACATTCGATCCTGGACCCGCGGGTATGGATCAACGTATTGCGGTTGCCTCTGAAACAGAGGTTTTTATTTGGCGAAAGAGTTCAACAGAATCAATATTTCGTAATATTCAGAAGGGGATTCTGCCAGTTGATCTTGTCATCAATAACATAGCTTTCAATAGTGATGGGAGTCATTTATTAATTGGTGCATATAATACCCAAACCGATTCAAGTGAAATCTATCGCCAGACTGTTGCAGACCCTAGACCTGAGTTTCTAACTCAAATTCCTAACGAAGAGATTTTTGACGTTATTTTTCACCCTACACAACGAAACCTTCTCGCGATTGCAACTGATCAAAAACTGCGGGTATGGGAAGTATTCCAATCTGACGCAACTCAGAAAGGCAGCCCCTTGCTTAATCGGGGTTTTAATGCCGATTACATTACACTGGCATTTCATCCCAAGAAGAAGGTTTTGGCAATTGGTGCGGATAATAATCCGTTTAACCAATCCTTTTTACTCTTCAAACTTGGATTGGCTGGTATCGCGGTTCCAATTAATACCGAGTTTACAGATTTTTATCCGCAGGTTTTCTCAATCCATTCCTCATCTACAGCCACGGATCGCCAATTACTGGTCAATTACAAATCGAAAAAAGCAGTAATATGGGATTTGGAAACGATGGAGGAAAAGAGAAAGTTGCCTTTCCCCTCCAAAGTAAATGATATTAAACTCAGTCCGTCTGCCGACGAAGTCGCTATTGCATTACAGAGCAACGAAATATTGGTGTTAGATATCACATCTGATCCACCGAGCGATAGCGCAGCGCAGTCGGGGTTGATTCATCCTGAGACGACGATATCCAATGTTGTTGCCTACGATCCATCAGGACAGTGGATCGGTTCCGTAGCAGAGGACGGCAGTGTTCGTGTTCGCCAAAAAGGAGCACCTCAGTTTGAGAACGATCTTGATTTTAAAAATATATCTCTGATTGACATTAATTTCAATTTTGATGGGACAATAATGGCATTGCTTGCTGAAAATAGTACGGTAGCACTCTATCAGGTTTCTCCAGATCAAGGTATCCAGAAATTTGCGGGTGAATTGGAAGATTCGGTTCTTAATATCGGTGCTGCAGGCGCTAAAGTGACTTTCAGTCCGGTCAAGAATGATAATCGTTTCGTTATCGGTCTGAAGAATGGATCTGTTCAGTTTTATGATATTTTAAAGGATCGTTCAATTCTCCAAACACACCAGCTTTCCGTTGACAAAAGCGTTGCTTATGGTGAAGTTGCTGCCTTGAGCATCTCCCTTGATGGCCGTTTCGTAGCTGTTGGAATCGACAACTCAATTTGGATGTGGAGCCATGGTAATCCCGAAGAAGGTGTAAAACAGTTCAGTGGCCACACGAAACAAGTTACAGGGCTGGGTTTCTCACGTCTTGTTGATGGCACAAATCTGTTGGTTTCCTCATCGCTTGACGGTACAGTTTTGGTCTGGGATATTGGGATCCTAGTTCAAGAAGAGCGAGTAGGAGAATTAATTGATTTACTTGAGCCGAATCGAACAACTGAGGTTGATGTAACTGACCGAATTCGAGTTCGAGTTCCTACGTTTTCCCAACTCAATATGGAGACACTAACACCCTTTAATTTCAGAGTTGAGGGGAAGTTGGAAAGTGGTTCTGTCATCACCTATTCTCAGAATGAAAAGCAGTATACTATTGAAGGGATGAACATGATTACCTTTGATCCAGGAAGTACCCTGCGTGAAAAGGAAACAATTACCATTCGTGTCAGTAGTGGAATTGAAGATGTCAATGGGAAATTTTTAGAAGCCATTGCCCTTGAGTTTACGACAGGTTTAATTGTTTGGCCTGGTGATACCAACCGTGATGGTAATGTGGATGTTTTTGATATTCTACCAGTTGGTCAATTTTGGGGACTTACTGGTGAACTTCGTCGAAAAGGCAGTAGCAACTGGCGGTTGCAGCCTGCCATATCGTGGGCTAACAAACAGGCAACCTATGCCGACGCAAATGGGGATGGTGTTATTAATCTTGATGATGTTTTTGCCATTAATGATAATTGGAAGAAAACAGTAAATGATAGAATAGTGTTGCCTATGCCTAATTCACCAGTTCAGTCTCAATTTTCTAATCCGGAGATGATTGAGATTTATAAAAAAATGTATTTCGGCCTTGAAAACAGAAGTCGTGAAATCGGTGTTGGCAGTGAACTCGCTATGGCGCTGAAAAAGATAATTGATCAATTATATATGCGTAGTTTACCCGCGGTTACAAAATTACTCAATAATTATCCGAATCCTTTCAATCCAGAGACTTGGATTCCATTCCAACTTGCAGACCCGCAAGAGGTGTCAATTACGATCTATGATTTAAAAGGCCGAAAAGTGAGAATTCTTGATCTTGGGCATAAAAAGGCTGGGTATTATCTTAATCGTGGTAACGCCGCCCATTGGGATGGTCGAAGTGATTGGGGTGAGTTGATAGCAAGTGGAATCTATTTCTACCGGATTAAAGCAGGCAATTTTTCTGGCCAGAACCGGCTTGTCATCTTAAAGTAAGCAATAGTTTGGGAAAGTTTAGTATGAAGTATTTTTGGATTATTGGCCTCCTTGTAATGATTTCTACCGCAGGGTGTGACACATCTCGTGATTTCACCGTAGTAGAAGAAGATCAATTAACTAATGTCACTATTGCCCTTGCACCTTCCTTCCAAACACCTGAACTCAAAGTAGTAGTAGAGCTTCTTTACCTTGACGCCAAGGGGAAACAGGTTCCATTTGATCCGCCGATCCGTGACCAATTTGTCCTGGTACCTAAAGCTACAAAATTTTCTACGCTTCGTGTTCCAATCGGTGAAAACCGAATTATTGAAGTACGGGGATATGAGTACGGGGATTTGGTATTAGAAGGACACCAAGAGTTTCCTTATGTTGGGAATCAACCGATTTCTGCTGATATTACGCTTGATCCAATTGGTATTCCGTTGCTAATAATCGATACCCCCAAGTCAGCGTTTAGCCCAGGTGAAGAGGTTCCAGTTGAGATTAAAGTTAAGAATGTAGAGAATCTCTTTGGCGTTGTTGTGGAGTTGGATTATACACGAAGTCGACTTTTTGCCTTGAATGTGGAGGCCAAATCGCTCAACTCCGATGAGGATTCACCTTTTTCGAAATCGCTCATGCCGCTAGTTCATGACTTAAACTTGGATCCTGATCCTGGCCGAGTGGCAATTGCTATGACGCTGACAAAGGGGCAGGATTCGATTACGGTTGGTTCAAAATCCCAGACTCTAGCGGTAGCTACTTTTCGTGCGGTTAAACCTGGAGCTGCGGAAATCAAAGTTCGATTAATACGTGGTGTGAGCCCCAAACTGATAGATCCAGATGGGCAGCCTCTTCAAAGTCTCGACCAAACACAGAAGTATCTCAATCCGGCTGATGGCCGGACACCACGCGGTGTAATAAAAATTGAGATTGAATAACGTGCATGTGTATATTTTTGTAAGTGGAATTGCCGTTCGACTAATTTTTTTAGGTGCGTGGTTGATCTTGTTCATCGGTTGCCAAGAGGTAATGGTGAATGTTGGTAACGTTGGAACACGTGAGAATCCACTTGAAAAAGCTGGGATTTTGGAAAATAATGAGGTTTGGTCCGGAGTCGTTCGCGTTACAGGTGATGTCACCGTTCCCGAAGGTTTGTCACTAACGATACGTCCTGGTGCGATCGTTGGCTTCGATCCCGTTACTGGCAACCATCAGCTTGTTATTTTCGGTTCCTTTTATGCTGAAGGCGAACAGGAACGTATGATTAGATTCGGTTCGCTTGGCACAGAAGATGACCCTCCCGATGCAGGAGATTGGGCTGGTATTTACATTAAGCCAACCAGCCAGAATTCGCGTGTTGCACACTGTCATATTCAGGATGCTACCACCGCAATCACCTGTGACTCAAACACCACCCAATTGGAGTACTGCCTAATCACAAATAGTAAAAGTGCAATTCTTTGCTATGCTTCTCCGCTAATCGCACAAAATGATATTAACAAAAACGGAACTGCAATCAAGTGTGTTGGTAGCGTCTCACCTGAAATAGTGCAAAATACGATTCAAGCAAATGAGTTTGGCGTTATCTGTGATGATGGGGCACGACCCAAAATTGAGCGTAATGAGCTAACAAATAATTATCAACATGCGATTGTTTGTTATGCTTCTGCTGAACCCGAGATTCTTGCTAACAACATCACGAGAAACGGGGGATGGGCGGTTTACAGTGGTGGTCGGTTACGAGGGAATTTTATTTGGGGCAACAACGAGAGTGATTTAGTTGATAGAGGAACAGGGCGTGACAGCGAGCAATTTTATGGAGTGGCTGAAGTATTAGAGCCTAGATCTAACCGCGTGTCTGATGCTGGTGTCCAAAGAGAATACAATCCATAGATTTCCCCCTAGACAGATCGCTCCCCCGAGTTATCTGTAGAATGTGGTAAGCTCACCGCCAGCAAATCCAACGGCCATTGGAAAATCAAACTGGACACTGTGCTGGGCATAACGTCCAACCTATCGGATCAGGTTGATTGGTTAATCATAGATGCCAGCATCTACGACAACAACTTGAAACTAAAGACCTACAAATAGACAAACTGCAACAGGCTCTCGATTAGGAACAGCAACTACACGCTGTCAGCCAGAAAACCATCAAGTCCAAACAATTGCAGATCGATGACATACACCGCAATCGCTCAGTATTCGCCCGTATTCGAGAAGTTTTCATTCCATCTAAACTAACCACATAATCTTTCACGCAAATCAGGAAAAGCTAGATAACTCCTCATACAGAGAGGCACTTAGTCCTCCGTATTCTTGGGCAACCAATACAAACGAAGTAGCAAACAATAACAATCCAATTATTATTCTCATCAGTTCACCTCACACTAATACCAGATCTATATTAAACTCTCTGTAATGACTTTAAAATATTTCTCTAACTGCTTAACTTTGTTTTCAGCCATCTCTTCTTCCATTACTCGAATTTCGTCAGAACCATTACCATCACATACCCATTGTAAAATAGTTCGTAAGGCAAAACCATTATTTAGCCGAGGTGTGCACCAAAAAATAACAAGCCTTCCTATCTAACTACAGCGCCGAGCTCAACTAAGAAGTTTGCAGTCAATTTAAGTAGTATCTGTTCAAGGAAAATACTAAAGTTTTTTTATGTTATGACTATCCATTAACTTGTTTTCTGAAACTAAAGACGAAAAAACCAAACTCAAATATTTTCTAGCTTTTAAAGTAGGAAGTATTCACACACAATCTAGCAGTTGAACTTAAGTTTTAACTTAAATAAAACAACTTGAGACACAATAGTATCAGGCGGAACCATCACTTCTTGACCAGATATAAAGAGTCATATCATGGCTGTTTCCTTGGGTTTCTTCTGGAACAAACAATGGAGATTTGGTGGAAATGTTACTGGCCAAAGTGTGGAAAGATGAAGACTACAAATCAACAGAGCATTCCGGAAGTTGTAGGGAGGTGAGTAAAGCCAGCAGGTACCTCGCAACCGTATTAGAAGACAATCATCCCCCGCGCCAGTTCACCCGCTGCCAGCGCCCGGAATGCTTCGTTTGATTCTTCGATCGTGTATTCATGCGTGATCAGCTCATCGATCTTTAGCTTTCCCGCCATGTAGAGTTCAACTAGGCGTGGAAAGTCTTCACGAGTCCGTGCGCTACCGTATTTGCAACCTCGCATGACTTTCTCGTCCGCCTGTAGTATCCCCGTGTCGAACGTCACAGTGGACCCTGTCGGCGGAAGGCCAATCAGAACACTGGTTCCCGCAGGTGCCAGACACTCCCACGCCTGCTTGATCACATCCGCCACACCGACGGCGACAAATGCGTAGTCGGCTCCTCGCCTGGTGAGATCCTTGATCGCTTCCACCGGATCGTCCGCCGAGGCGTCCACACAGTGTGTGGCACCGAGCTGTTTCGCGTAGTCGAACTTGTTCCCGTTCACGTCCACCGCAATGATCGGGTTCGCGGCCATAAGCGCGCCTCCCTGAATACAGTTCAATCCAATCCCACCGACTCCGAAAACAACCATGCTCGCACCCGCAGGTACTTGCGCTGTGTTCAGAACAGCACCAACGCCAGTCATCACTGAGCACCCAATTAGGGCCGCTTTTCTAAGATCCATATCATCGCGGATCGGGATAGCGCACGAGGCGGGAACGACCGAGTGGGACGCGTAGGAGGCCACGTGGCCGTAGTGATAGACGGGCTTGCCCCTCAGCGACATTCTCGTCGTGCCATCAAACAGCCCGCCGAGCACAGGCACCGTCCGCTCGCAAAGTTGCGAGCGTCCTGTTACGCAGTAATGACACTGACCGCAGGTCGGTGACCACGATAGAATGACGTGATCTCCGGGTTTCAGATGTTTCACGCCGGAACCCACCTCCTCGACCACTCCAGCTCCCTCATCCCCTAGAACAATCGGCATGGGAAAACCGGTCCAACTTCCATCTGCAGTGTGCAGACAGCTGTGACAGACACCGCTGGCGGCCATCCCAACGACAATCTCATCTTCCTGAGGCGGAGCAAGATCCAGATCCTCCACTTCTAACGGCTTACCAGGCTCAAATAGGACAGCAGCTTGCATAGTAACCTCCGTTTCTACTGGAACCTTTAGAATTCAGCTTCAAAAATTTGTTCATTTGTCATATTCCTTTTCACTGTAGGTGATTTTACTAACCTAAATAAGATTAAACAAAATTGTTAGCAATCAAAACCTATATTTAAGTTTTTAACTTAAGTACAGGCTAAGTAAAAAAACTGATTAGGTAGCGAGATAATAAAAAATGGCACAATGGATAGCATTTTGATCAGACACGCCAGATTATTAATTATTTAGCGGCATCATCAGGTATTTTGGATTTAGATTCACCCGAATGCCTATACTTTTTGCACTGTTGTTTCTTCATCTTGTGAGGCCAAGATCTGTTCCTATACTTATCAAGCAATCCTTCCTCCTCACAATAAGTTAGGATTTTATGATAGCTCAGATCTATCCTCTTGCCAAGCCCTGAAGACTGTTCTGAGTCTCTGCCAAACAGTTTTAGGTTCACTTAGGTCTTCAATTTGCAACTGAGCTTGTTCTGATTGCTTAGTCAACATGGCTTGTAACTGCATTGAATGGTCCATGTTTATTAGACAAAAACCTGAAAAAACTTGTAAATCTGATACCATTAAAACGGTTCGCACAAAATCACACGAGGTTCTACTCTAACACAGAAACAAGATAAAGGAGATTCAATCATGTTCAAAAGGTTGATTTTAGTTGCTATTTTTGCTCTATGCCTTATGCTCATTTCGACTCAAATTGTCGGTTTCGCTGAGGCCCAAGGTTTAAAGGATTCTGCCGTCGCCGCGTGGTCTTTTGAGGGAAACTTCAAAGACATGACTGATAACGGCAATGATGGCAAGAAATTAGGTAAAACGACTTTTGTTGTGGGTAAATTTGGCAAAGCGATTAGCCTGTCTGGCAAGGGTGATGGTGTGATTACGCCTAAACTCGTTTCGATGAATGAAGTGACAGTCGCACACTGGTCAAAATGTACGGGTCGAATTGGTGCTTGGCGGGTCTGGATTAATGTGGATGGCTGGCAAAAAGGAGCTGTTCATCACCAGCTATATCCTGGCAACCAAATTGGGTGGTCCATCCACACTAACACACCAACTGATGTCCAAGCTAAGTTACTGATTGACGATAAGCAGAAGAACAAATGGAATCACATTGCCGTTGTCTACAGTGCTTCCCAGAAAACCGTTAAATTTTATATTAATGGTGAATTGAACAGCGAAGGCAAGTATACATCAGTTGGCCCAGCTATACTGGGGCCTGCCCGAATTGGTTCCTGGAATGGTGGTGGGCGTGACTACCAAGGGGAAATTGACGAGTTTGCCATTTTTAATACCACTTTATCGGCGACCCATATCAAATCTTTAGCTACTAAGAGTCTAGCGACTATCCTAAGCGGCGATACCAGTGTAGAAGCAACGGGTAAACTGACCACGGTTTGGGCTAAAATCCGAGCTTGCCATTAACATTAGCAGTTAAAACTAAAATACAACTTGAGGTAAGTATTCCATAGATTTTATCGTTGTTTCTACCATAGTGTCTGCCACAGAATTTCCTCAGAAAACCACCGTCATGTAACCATTGTGTGACACTTTCATCTGGTCAAGTAGGCCAACAGTTATTTTGTCTGGTTTAAATCCAAACTAAATCTGGGTCAGGACAAGTCAAATTTGATTTCTTATCTTTGCCCATGTTGTTGTGACCTTACCACGCAGGTCTATGGAGAACACCTCAAACGTGCCTCGTTCCATGTGCCAAACGATATCGTCTTTCGTCAGAGCGGAGGGAAAAATACGGATCTCGTCGAGGACGCCTTGGAATTGTCTCTGCCCATTGGGCGAATTCCCTATATGTATGACAAGGTCGGTTGTGTCGATGGAGGCTCCCGGTTGCGCTCTTTTTCCAACTTCATCTCTATTCACGTAAATGTGAATTTTTTACCGTCAAAAGCTGCTGCCAAGTGATACCATGTCTTAAGTTTAAGAGGAAAATAGGAATCGCAGGAGCCGCCGATGCAAAACCGTAACGAGTATCCTGCATTACGGTCGAAAAGGAAATCATACCCATGTGAACCGCCGTTCGTATTCGATTTAATGATGATTCTTGGCCAAGACGGGTGCCCTTTTTCTCCTTTGATGAAAGCCCACGCCATTAACGTGCCCCCCGAGCAGGCGGAGTTCCGGGGCATCATCAACTTCGACAAAATCGTCTTCACCATCAAATTCCAATGCCTGGCCAAATTTCCCCCTACCCATTTCGCTCCGCCTACCTTGCCATCAAACCCGTTTTCAGACAGGTCACGGGCGACTTTCCCCTGACCGTCATCGAACGAGAGTGCCAAGACTGGCTTAACATCTTGCCCGTATCCGATCAAAGGCCCAATGAGAAACATCAGCGTTAAAAGAGACATCCGAGTAATCCTCATGATTGTTACCTCCAGAATTAAAACTCAAATCGATCTTGTCAATAATCGTTTCGATAGAACCATGTTGGACTGAGTTCTCTGCCAAAAAAGGATTTGGCTCAAAATCAGTTGACAGACTTATAGCACTATAGCAAACATTGCACAATCTAACAATTGTGCTTAAATTATAACTTAAATACAATCCTGATTATCGGATAGATACCACAAGATCAAAAACAAACGCTTATATGCGAAAGATGAATACTAAATGTCTGTCTTTGTTGGATTGGTCGGTATGTGGGTTGGTGGATATGAAACCAAGAACAGAAGGTCAAAAAACTAATCAAACAATCACAGGACGAGGATCCTAATGTTCGTTCAAATGTGGCATTTGCATTAAGTTCTATAGGAGAAGGTGCAAAGGATGCTGTGCCTGCTTTGAGACAACTATTACAGGACAAGGAGAATATGTTCGTCGTATTACGACAGGGGGCATTAAAGAGGATAGGTGGTGCACCTTGAAGTACTTAATGCATTGCAAAAACAAAAGATTGAAAGATTAATCGGGGAGTTGAAGGATCAGGATATGGATGTCCGTAATTCTGCGGCAGAGGCATTAGGGCAGATGGGAAAGGATGTGGTACCTGCTCTGATACTCGGATCAAACTCCAGCCTAGCGCCAAAGCCCCGGAGCGCTGTGGTTCCGTCGTAGTGCAGCTCCAGGGTCGTCTGCCCGTTGGCCGCGACATCCTTCCCCTTCAGGCCCTGGTTGCCGGAGCCAGACCTAGTTCCTATCGATCCTCAGGAACTAACGACCGATCCTGCGGGTAGTACCCGATTACCTGGCGGCCATGTTCCAGATCAGAGAGTGGCCAGTTGCTGTCCGAGACCCCGAAGACAACCGCAAAGGTTACGCTGGAGTGTACCAGGGCCTGCTCGAAGACCCGCAGACAGTCGCCGTGTGGCCTTAGATGGAGAGAGTGTTCGGGGGCTGGTCTCGGGCTAGATTAAAGCTACCAATGCGGACGCAGACACAACCCATGTCGTGCTCACGAGCATACGAATAGGCGATCGATTCACCGAAAACCTTGCTAATCGTGTAGAACCCGACGGGGGTGGATACGATATCAACCGTGAGAGTGATACCCCGTGGATACTGACTCAGCACGCCGACATGGCTTGCGAAGGCCACTCGCTTGACACCGTTGCGACGACAGGCCTCGAACACATTGTATGTGCCGACGATATTGCTCTGGTGGATAGGCTCCCACTCATCGTCCCCCGGCAAGCCGCCGATGTGAGCTACTCCATCCATACCGCGAGTCGCCTCTAGGACCGCATCAAAATCATTCAGGTCGCTGACTATGGTGTCATCGAGTTCAGGCATGGGTA